>Ga0209121_10000188_pt1 | contig 64197 bp, 52 predicted proteins | sample Cruoilmetagenom3_FD_187292 | JGI IMG/M metagenome (GOLD analysis project Ga0209121, IMG submission 187292) | Oil polluted marine microbial communities from Coal Oil Point, Santa Barbara, California, USA - Sample 3 (SPAdes) (version 2) | ecosystem: Environmental > Aquatic > Marine > Oil seeps ...
AATACATATCCAGGTGTTTATGCGGTTTACAGGGAGTTTTTATGAATTATTTAATAACTATAGCCTAAATGTAACACATATCTAATCTTGAAACGCATTGGTCTTCATAATCACTAACAATCAATTAAAATATTATATTTTTGTTTTAAATTGTTTAATGTTAAGCACAACCTTAATGATTAAGAAAGGTGGCTGTTTTTAAACTTTGTCCCATGGCTAAATTATTTTTTGGTGCTATTGTCTGGATTATTCTATTTGCTATACTGCAAATCCTTTTTTCGTTTATAATTGATAATGACGAATTAAGAGGGGTTATTATAGGGCCAATTGCTCTAATTATAACATTGATAATTTTTTTACGAGAAGATAAGGTCAAGAAACCTATTGAAAAGAAACAGAAAATCAGTGTTGATAAAAAGGATATAGACAAAATCAAAGTACCTAATCAGGAGTTTTATGGCAATGGTCAATTAAAGTCTGAATACCCTTCTGAAAATAGTGGGGGGTCTGGTTTTTGGAAAGAGTTTTATGAAAATGGTCAATTAAAGTACATATGTCCTATAAAAAATCATTATCAACAAGGAATTTGTAAACATTATTACCAAAATGGTAATCTAATGAAGAAATATTCTATTATGAAAGGTAATAAAGTTGATGGATTATATCAACATTGGTATGAGGATGGTGTTTTAAAGGAAGAATATAATAAAAAGGAAGGTAAAAAGGACGGAATTTGCAGTAATTGGTTTATTAATGGTCAATTAAAAAATAGGGAGATTTTTAAAGATGATAAAAAAAATGGATTATCTGAATATTGGTTTTATAATGGAAATTTATACCAACAGATAAATTACATTGAAGGGAGAGAGAATGGAATTTTCAAAGAGTGGTATGAGAATGGTCAATTAAAATCTGAAGGAATATCTATCGATAAGAAATGGGATGGAAATTACAAATTTTGGCACAAGAATGGTCAATTACAATCTCAAGGAAACGCCAAATATGGAAAAGCAAATGGCAGTGTTAAGTATTGGAACGAAAAGGGCCAATTAGAATTAGAGGATATTTATGATGAGGGTGTCTTAATTGAAAGAATTGAATATTAGTCAAATCATGGTACCAAAAAAAATATTCACTTATCATAATATAAATATCTTCTGTAAGATATAGTCTTCATTTAATATTTACTAACCCACTTCAAAAACTTCACCAAAATCAGACCTAACAACCATATAAGACTAAAGACCAGAGATAATACCAGACCGATGAAGGTCATAGATTCTTGAAACGGTCTTCTGTTCGCTTCACGATGGGCCTCATTGAAGGCTCTAGTCCAATGACGTGCTTCTTGTGAGTACCTAGTTAACGTGGTTGAACTGTTATCATTCGGTCTCCATACAAATTGGGCTTCTCTATCAGCTTGACTTGGCATAATTAACGGATTTAAAGTTAACTACAAGATACAATAATCAGAGCTTACAACCTCATAAATTCCTGGTTTTCCTGGTGTTACGAGATGAAATAGGTATCAAAGTCTTGAAGGTTTCACCACTAATTTCAATTGCCTTGCCATTAAGCCAATGCATGTTCTGTAGTAACATCTCAAACTGCCTTTTATTTACCTTTATCTTCATAGTCAATTCCCTCTTGCTTTAAGTTGTTACCAAAAATGCCCCAATCAATTCCTTGAACCCCTTCCTTGAGCATATAGTGAATCCCACCCTTATAACGGCTGTATGGGTCCGAATAAAATCTGTCATCCTTGAAGTACTTTCTCATTTTGCTTAGCACAACATTTCTCAGCGACTTATTTTCAACATAAAGCACAGCATGATTATGCTGTCCAAAATCCCTACCTGAGAAGGCTTCAGTTGAAAACAATAGTCTCAATCCTGTTTGATGGCCAAAAGTTTTATGCAGCATCTCATAACATCTTTGAACCTTAGAAATACAATAATCCTTACTTCTATCGTCCTTATAGTTTATACCAATGAAATACGTCCACTCAAAACCCCAAAAGTAATTGGCAAGAGGTTTATCCTTCTGGAACAGATAATCCAATAAGTTTTTCTTCATCTTATCTTCATCGCATATTTCCTTATAATTTTCAAATAGTATCTCGGACTTCCAGTACTTCTCGTGTTCTACAGGAATATACCTTCTAATTCCTTTTTTCTTTGTTTCTAATTTTAATTCAAGGTTCTTGCTATAGAAGTCAAATATGGTTCGTCTTTTTCTATTCACTCTCTTCGCAAATTCATCGATATTCTCTATTCTCATGTTTTTAGTTATTTATCTTTAGTTATCGGCCGCTAACCAAATACAAGGTGTCCTTTATACCAGCGGCATCTATTATTAAATATGAAGAAACTTACCAAAGTGCAGAATTTGGCATAAAAAAGTTGATATTTTTTTTCTGTAGCCTTAAACATTGCTGTGCAAAAAGTTGCACAGTATCTGTGAAAATCAAAATTTGGTTAAAGTAGGCTGAAAGGTCGGACCCATTTGATACTAAGATGTTCTTAATGTCATGACGGAGTTTACCGCACAACACTTCATTTTACATTCAAAAACACAGATAAATTGAAAACGCCCCAGGATCTGGGGCGTTTTCTGTCGTTTGAATGCTTAATAAGCTATGGGTGTCGCTTAAGACAAATAAGGTACTTATTAGCTATTTTGTTCCTTTTGAATTTTATTTCTTAACTCGCCTCACCACCATACAAATGCTCTTGAAACCCAATAAAGGTATTTCGAATAGATTTGATATCACCTAGCTCTCGCTTGGCATCGGTTATGGCTTTATATTTTAATTCTAATAGGTCTGGAAGTTTAGCATCATCTAGCTCGTCTACACCTTCTTTAACGTACTGGTCCAGCACAAAATTCAGGAAGTCTTGTTGTTTTGGGTTATAGTCTCCCAGCTGGACCTTGGCCTTATCTGCTCGGTCCAGACGTGGTACTAAATCTTTATGATATGCTATGTAGTTTAAGACATCGTATAGGTCGCTATCTTCGCCATGGACCAATTTACGTAGGTCTTCTAATTGTGCATTGCTATAGCCTTTTTCGTTTAGCTCTTCGAGTAGTTTCTTTCGAGTTGATGGTACGCTCCAGAGCTTTCGTAATTGGTCTTCACTTTTGAATAATGATGGTAAATCTCCAAAGAGTTGTTCCATAAACTCTCTGGCTGATATTGGTGTTCCTGTTGGACTCCAGAATGATGTCTTAATCATACTGTCTATTTCTCTCACCTTATTATCGGCCAGCTTGACCTTTATCATCTTCTTTGGTAGCTCATCACACACACACGGGTCATTATTGCAAACTTCACATGTTGGTGGTGGTTCATTAGAACACATGCATGGCTTTGGCTGACCACATATTTTACATGTGCCTTTGCCTCGTTCACCTTTTTCGTATGATTCTGGTTCTAATGGCTCTCCATCCCACTCTGGGTCTTTGAAATGCTCGTGTGCGTTTACGAAATCAAACACGGTGAAATACTCCTTACCATCAAATAGCCTTGTACCTCGACCAACAATCTGTTTGAACTCCACCATAGATTTCACAGGTCGTAATAATACTATGTTTCTAATCTCTGGTGCATCGACACCTGTACTTAATTTTCTGGATGTGGTTAGTATTGTTGGAATGCTCTTCTCGTTATCCTGAAAGTCTCGTAAATGCTTTTCCCCAATCTTACTATCGTCTGCTGTTACTCTGTGACAGTAATTAGGATTCTTAGTATCTGCATATTGATTGATAAGGTCTCTTATAGCAGCAGCGTGAATTTGTGTAGCACAAAATACCAATGATTTCTGGCTCTGATTTATGATATCCATAAAAGTCTTCACCCTAAACTCTTCACGAGCCTTAATCTCTATGATACGGTTGAAATCTCCTTCTGTATATTTACGCTCTTCATCTATTTCCCCTTCAACATCATCATCTCCAGTATATTCGTATTCATCTAGCGTGGTACTTATTTCCTTTACCTTGAACGGTGTGAGGAACCCATCGTTAATCCCCTCTTTAAGGGAATAGATATAAACGGGGTCATTAAAGTATTTATAAGTATCACCATTAACATCTCGTCTTGGGGTTGCCGTGAGACCGAGCTGAACTGCTGGACTAAAATACTCCATGATATCTCTCCACGAACTCTCATCGTTAGCACCACCACGGTGACACTCATCTATAATGATGAAGTCGAAAAAATCTTTAGGGTATTCACCGAAGTTTGGTGATTCATCTGGCCCAGACATAAAGGTCTGGAATATGGTAAAGAAAATATTGCCATTCTTTGGAACCTTACCACGTCTTCTTATTTCATCTGGTGCAATACGAACCAACGCATCTTCCTCAAAGGCATTGAATGAGTTAAACGCTTGGTCTGCGAGTATGTTTCTATCGGCTAAAAATAATATTCTCGGACTGCGTTGGCCATCTCGTCTTAAGTTCCATTTGGCATAAAACAACTTCCAAGCGATTTGAAACGATATGGCTGTTTTTCCTGTCCCTGTGGCAAGTGTTAATAGGATTCTGTCCTTTTTATCGGCTATAGCTTCTAACACCTTTGTAATGGCGTTATTCTGGTAATAGCGAGGTTGCCATGTTCCACCACGGTCTTCAAATGGCACCGAGAATAAACGTTCTTTCCAATCTGCGATTTCAACCTTATACTCTTCTTGTGGTGTTGGGAAGGTCATTTCCCAAAGCTCGTCTGGTGATGGATATTTACTCACGTCACCTTCAATGGCTTCATCCATGTCAACACCATAAATTTGAAGCCCATTGGTGGCATAGGTATAACGAATGTTTAAACGAACAGCATAATCTTTAGCTTGCCCGAGACCTTCTGTATAATATAGGTCTCGTTTTTTAGCCTCTATTACCGCTAGATTCCTGTTCTTGTAGATGAGTACATAGTCTGCTCGTAGTTGCGAGTAGTTGCGCACACCTGGTTTTTCTTTGTTGGTTATAGGAAACTCTTTAAATACACGAGACCCTTCCACAACGCCCCAACCCGCTTCTCGCAGTGCTGGTTCAATTAATTCGTATTGTGTTTGTGACTCGTTCATTTAAATACTATTGCTTTATTTCCCCATTTAAAATTTCTAATATCATAAGAGTTACTCTGAGAATTATATACTCCTAGTGGTGACATTAAATTCAATGAATTACTGCCGAGAGTTTGAATAACAGCAAATCCAATTTTGCTTTTAAAGATAACATTTCCTACATTTTTTCGAGTAAGAACTTCTATTAATTGCATCCTATCATTGTCGTAAGTTGATATCCATTTAGAATAATCCGACACTAAACCTTTAATAGTAATATCTATTTTGTTGCTACCTTTTTTAACATGTAGCTTCGCCATTAAACTGTTCATATCGCCTGTAAGAGCATCGTTATGTTCCTTTGTATTTAAGATGTAAATTGAATTTAAAATCAATAATTTTAGTAAAATCTCTTCATTTCTGCTCCAATAAACCATGCTGCTCAATGCTAGTACTCTTAAAAGCAAACGATATTTAAACGACTCATATTTAGTCTTATCATCTTCTCTTAATTTCGCTTGACCATTTAGTATACTTAACAAACTTGGTGCAACAACGTTTATCAAATAGCCTTTTATAGTTGTATTCAATTGTTTGCCCTTATTAAAAACTGGGCTATCCGTAAAATATTGATGAGATATTTCCATGCTTGGCGTTTGGTCGTGATACACAAGTTTTACACCTTCCACAGTAATAAGGTTTTCATCAATGTCATCGATTAAATTGGCATCTGCACTATAAGCTAAATGTTTGTGACCTTCTTGTTGCTTGTCTAGTCTTTCTAATCTTAATCTCTTATTCTTCTTTTCAAATAATTCCAAAGATTCAATATCCTTATATCTCACAACAATCTTAACACGTTCTTCCTTATAAGTCTTACCATCCTTTATAATGAGAAGGTGTGTTCCTACTAGTAATGATTTAACATCTTCAATCCCTACTTCCGTTGATATTTCTAGATATTTTATAAGGTTATTTAGAATTTCAGAATGTTTCCATGAGAGTGCTAAGTTTATATTGTTTAATGTATTATGAAGTTTTCGATGTATTTTTTGACCATCGTGAAATGATAGGATTATCCTTTCTGGATTTTCATCATTATCATCATCGTCATCATTACCATCGTCATCATGTATGCCTTCATCTCCACCCTCAAATGCTGCTAATTCTTGGTCATCTGAAAGGTCTTCTTTTTGAGGAACTGCAAATACCATATCATTTAAGAAATTCTCTAAAAGACCTAAATTACTAGAAGCAGACTTATGGTATTCTTCTATTTCGCTCTGCTTTTTATTAAACTCTTCCTCTCCTAAGGTTCCAAAGTTTTTTTCTACGTCTTGCTTTTCAGGTTCATTCTTTGAAGAACTGAAACTTCTTGATGATTCAGAAGCACTAACGGCTTTATCGAAATTGGCGAATTCTAAAAGTGTGATTAAATCGTCATCATGTAATTCTTCTTTACTAATGATGTCTAATAACTTCTTCGCTTTACTATCAGGGTTAGTTCTCTCAAGACGGCTTAAGTCTTGCAGTCGTTGGTAATTAGATATTCTTTGACCATCCGTATCTGAAATAAATAATCTGAACCCTCTTGAGGCATCTACCTCTGAAACTTTCAATTCAATCTTACCGCTCACAGGTCCTTTGTGGCTGTAGAGAGACGGCTTAGGTTTATCTGCACATTCTATACAGATATTGAAATTATCTGGTAAGCGAGAATCATCATCTACATAAATACTAATGAGTTCTAAATCTTTATCAACCTGATTGATATGACATTTTTTTTCATACTTCGAACTGCTTTCGAATTCGATAGGTGAAGTCTTTACTTTAGAAATATCATCTAAACCCTTATCAGGGATTAAAATCTCCATTTCTTCAAGGTGATTTCTGACCTCAGCACTGTGAATAAGAATATTCATCTCTGCATTTTTTGAAGGTTCATTGGTGTTACCAAATGCTTCTTCAGTAGCATTAGAACTTCCTGTGAAAAAGTACGTGGCATCGGCATACTCGAATTGAATCATTTTTGCATGTAATCTTGGGCTTATCTTTGTTTCATCTTTCTTCAATTTGTGCCATTGATGAAACTGAATTCTTGAGTCATTTTCCATTAAATACGGTACAGTTCCAAACCTACCATCAATAATTACATCCATGCGGTCTGGTTGATATGCTTCAAGCAGTTGCTTTAGAAATCTACCGTCTTTGTTAAAGTAAGGTGATATAATGCTAATCCGTTGAGGTTTGTTAGTAGGTAGTTTCGATTTTAATTCGGAATAAATTGAGCTATCTTGAAATGAGCCTATTAAATGAATCGCTTCACCTTTTTCATTTATCACTTGCTCGGAAGGATTCTCAATATCTTTTAACCATTTGGAATTGGGCATAACCCAAGACCATTTTTTAAGGTTATAGCCATAGCTAAATGATTTTAATTTTAATAGATATTCATAGGTCTGACTAAACAGTGGTGCTGCTTTACCTTCTGATTTATAGGTGTGAAATGCACCCCAAACCTCATCATTACCGCTTAAACCACTATGTGTAAGATTTCCTGACCCAATGGCTAACATGCCATTATTCTTGCCTAAACACATTAGAATCTTGGGATGAAAAGCTCCGTTAATTCTAATTGGCGTAATACTGTATGATTGTTTGTAAACAAAGTTACCGTCTAGCTGAGCCATTTGCTTTTCGAACATAGAAGCATCTACAAACACATTAATATTAACCATACCAGCTCGTCTCAACTTTGGTAAAATACGTTGTTCGAAAAACATAAAATCAAAGGAATAACTGGTAATATAACAGGTGTGGTATTTATTACTGTCTGCTCCAATGAGTGATAATATGTTGCGTCTTTCTATCATGAATCTAATTGTTTCATGATTTTAAGCCCATCTTCTGTGATGCTGTCATAGTCAGATGAAATAATATTCAAATCTTGACAAAATGCTATTAAAGTGCCTAGTCTTGGGGATGAAAATTCGAACCCAATCCTTTCAATCAATCTCACATATCCATCTTCACGCAAAAACTTTTCGGTAGACTGGCTATTATTCATTTTATGCAGTGCAACCAATTGATGACGGTTAAGCACATACCGCTTTAGAAAGTAAGACATAAAGTTCTCTAGGCTATCGTGCATTCTTTGCTCTAAATCATTATACACACTTGTGAATTCGCTAGGGGAACTTATTTGATATTGTTTTGCATAACTCCTTAAAGCATCAATAATGTCTCGGTTTTGCTCAACCAATACGCTTAACAATGCAAATGTATATGCCAAGCCTTGCTTAGCGTCTTTTGAATGTGTTTCTTGGACTAAAGCCATATTATTTAAATCTGGCACCTTTAAACCCTTGAATTCTTCTTTGTTTGCTCCAAAATCTTCAGTTAAAACGAGTACCGTTTCAGCAACTAGTTCATCAATAAGTTTATGCTCTTCATACCATCCGTCACCAGCCTTTTGCTCTAAATAGTTTAAAAAATGAGATAAAGCAGATGCACACACAATGTGCCAGAACTGACTTAATTGAAAATAGTACCATCCCATTAAAGTGGACTCTACCTCTCCGTTAACTTTACCTTGATTATCGTAAGCCTTATTCACAAAATCTGTTACTGATAATTGGGTTGTATTCTTACTTAAGGATTCCAGATAAAGTTTAATCGTATCACGTCTGAAGTAATTGGTGTTTTCTGATGTTGGATAGTCTGTACTTATTAAAAGAGACCATAGGTGTTTATTTTCTAGACTGCCCTTTGGCACTTGCATCATATTAAATTCTGTGCTGATATCATCTAGTACATTTGATGAAATTACACCACTTTTTACAGCCTCAAGAAATTGTGTTTTTACGGTATCAGAAACGTTTTCTTCAAAAGCCTCTTCTAGGTCCTTACCCGTTATTGTGTTTTCTTTGTCAAAAGCAGTTCTAATATAAATGCCAGAATCATTGCCCTTGTCTCTTATTAGACCTATTTGTCGCATAGGGCTCACATAGTTTTGACCAAAGACCCCTCTTCTGTTTTTCCAATAGCTACCTTCTGTGGTTCCTGTTGATTCTCCTGTACCTTCAGATAGCGAGTATTCAGACCTGTCTGAACCATAAAACTCTTCTGCTTTTGTGATACCCGAAACACCAGCACGTTCTTCTGAAGTGGCTCCGTTAGCATTATTTCTTGCTCCTATTAGGGCTAATACAAACTCTGCTCGTCTTAAATATTTATAAAATTCTTTAGGGTCTTCGCTACCAATAGATTTGGCATACCAGCCAAAAAACCAACAGTAAAAGCTATAATAACGTATGCGGCCAGTAACATTACTGGCTCCAGGAATTAACATGGCAAAGGTTTGCTGACTTATATTTAGCAATCCAACGGGGTCCTGACCTGTAATAAAACTTAATTTAGACCCCATGAATGGGACTAACATTTCATTTTTCTTTATTACGTTGTCTTTGAGACCAGCCATACAATTTTTTAGTAATTATTAAACCTCCACCGTTTTATTAGTTAACTCTCCAGCAAAGGCTTTTTGAAGGATGGATTTTTTGAGTTCTTCTAAATCATTATTTTTTTTAATATACCTGTTTATAATAACTTCAATATTTTGAGATAGACTATCAAGTTTAGGTAAAATTTCATCTTGTATAAATAACGATGGTATGTTCAGGGTTAATTTCCTTACGTCCCTAATATTGATTTGCATCAGAGCAGCTCCATAAGTCTTATCCTTAATTTGACCATTGAGTACATTTGATAAAAACTGAAAATAACCAAATTTCAATCGAACAAGCTCATTGTTGAAAACAATCGGAACAATACCTCTTGTCACATTAGCCCCTTTAAATTCATCAGAAGTTAATGATACAACTCCTGTTTCTCCTCTAACACAAAGTAAAAGCTCATTACCTGTTAAGATAGTTCTAGTGTAAGAATCGGCTCTTTCTGGTTTTATTCTTTTTAATTTTTCAAAACTAATGGGGATATTCTTCATATCAGTTGGTCGAACTATAGGCAAACCATTCGGGTATTCTTCACCTGGTTGAACAATACCATATGATAATGAACAAGATTCTGTAACTAACTCTGGTAATATCTTCATCTCCCAACCTTCACCTTTTTGACTAAAGATGTCATTGAGTTTGGATTGAAACAGCTCTTTAGCATTTTCAATATTTTTTTCAATATTGGCTTTGGCTTGGTCTATGGCCTCAAAGGCTTCGTCTAAAATTTCTACGATTTGTTGTTGTTCTGGAAGTGGTGGGATTGGGATGTTAAGTGCTTGAAATTTTCTTTTAGAAACACCCCCAATTAATCCAGTTAAATTATCTCGAAATTCCGATTGAAACATCTCACTTTGGTACCAATAAAAGACATATTTTCCAATAGTAGAATCATATGTGGTGAGAGAAAACAATTTGTTTACATAACAGACGTCCTGATTTAAAATACCGATTTTTCTTCCAGCACTACCTCCTTCAGCACAAATTAAAACCGAATCTTTTTTAGCAATTCTAAATGATTCTAAATCAGAAAATGGTATTATAATTCCATTTTCATAATTAATTTCTCTGTCATAACCGATATCTTTTGTTGCGATATAATTAAGACCCGAAATATTGTTTGAGTATTTTTCCGCTTTGACTTTAGCATTTATACTGTTTCCACTTGAAATCTCACCAATATCCTTCAATTTTTTTAACTTCCAACCTTCTTTCATATCAACTCTTTAATAGATTGAAGAATGGTATTTGTTTCAGCATCCAAACTTTGCATTTCAGTCAAAATATCTTCTGGACTTCGCAATGGTGCTTCTTCTGGTGTGTTTGGGTTCTTTACACTTAAATCATAGGTTGCTTCGTCAACCTCCGCCACTATCAGGTTCCATGATTGTTCACTTTCAGCTTTAGTAGCCTGTAGTTTCACAAATTCTTCTAAATCTTTATCATTAAGAGGATTGGTCTTACCCATATTCCGACCTGGATCCATTTGGTAAAACCAAATGGACCTTGTCGGTTCTCCCTTTTGAAAGAACAAAGTCACCGTCTTTACACCAGCACCCAAAAAGGTTCCACCAGGCATATCTAATACGGTATGCAGATTACAACTCTCCAATAAATATTGGCGTAAGGCCACCGAGGCATTATCAGTATTACTTAAAAAGGTATTCTTTATAACGATGGCAGCTCTTCCACCCGTTTTTAAGCTTTTAATAAAATGTTGTAAAAACAGAAAGGCGGTTTCACCTGTTTTAATATCAAAATTCTGTTGTACTTCTTTACGTTCCTTTCCTCCAAATGGTGGGTTGGCAAGAATAACATGATAACGGTTTTTCTCTTGGATGTCACGTATGTTTTCACCCAAGGTATTGGTATGTATAATATTGGGTGCTTCTATACCATGTAGTATCATATTCATGATTCCAATCACATACGCCAAGTTCTTTTTCTCTTTACCGTAGAAAGTTTTTTCTTCTAACGTTGAAAGATTATCTGTGGTTTTATCCATGCGTTCATACATGTAATCATAAGCCTCACATAAGAAGCCACAGGAACCCGCTGCACCATCGTAAACGGTTTCACCAATCTTTGGGTCCACCACATTAATCATGGCTCTAATAAGCGGTCTGGGCGTGTAATATTGCCCACCATTTCGGCCAGCGTTACCCATGTTTTTAATCTTGGTTTCGTATAGCTCACTCAACTCATGTTTATCGGTTGAAGAACGGAATGGAAGCTCATCAGCATACTCCAGAATATCTCTTAATATATACCCACTCTGTATCTTGTTCTTTAACTCTGAAAAGATTTCACCAATCTTGTATTCTATGGTTTGTGGACTATCTGCTGTCAATTTAAATCCAGCTAGATATGGGAATAGTTTCTGGTCCACAAATTGGATGAGGTCGGGACCCGTTTTCACTTCGTGGTGGTCCAACTTTCCTTCATCGGTTTTTGGCATCGCCCATTTTGGCCATCGGTATTCTGGGTCTAGTATATATTGGTAGTCTTCGCCTTTTAGCTCTGCTTCATCACTTTTGTCTTGCTCTAGTTCGTCTAGGTACTTTAGGAACATCACCCATGAGGTCTGCCCAATGTAATCTAGTTCGCTATCGGCTCCAGCATCTTTGTATAAAAGGTCGTCTATGTTTTTGAATGTGTTTTCGAACATGTATTCGTTATTGTATTAGCCCAAGTTTGCATGATGCAAATTGAAAACTATTAATTATTTTTTAAGAATAGGGGAAATTAATGTTTAAATATATGGTAAAGTATGATAATAGTCACTAATGAAAGTGAATCTTTTTGGATGTGTTTTCTTGAATTTGAACAAAACTTGTATTTTTTTTGATTCTGTAGTATATTTGATTGAGACGGTACAAATTTGGTACCACCACGAATAACTTACTTCTCCCCATAAACAAAAACGAAGACTGGGGATTTACATCATGACAAACTAGCGCAATAGCTAAAAGTCATCTTTTCTATTTGATTTTATCAATTTTTTTTTATCCTGGTGACAGGTGAACAGGTGATTTTTGAACTTTAGTTATTAGGATTCCGACCTATACATAAACGGAAAGCATACTATCGTTAAAACCCTTGGATAGTGCTTTAGAAGGCTATAACATCAGCACGATTCATTTCGAGCTGACCTTTATTAACACCTCAAAATTACAGTGGAAAATGAAGAGAATAACAAGATTACCATCGATACCTATAGAAAACTAACAAATGATTACCAGAGTAACGATGACGAAGTGACAACGATAACTAATAACATCCATAAACTATCCCATTTAGTTTATGACCTTTTAAACAATATATAAAATGAGTTTAGACTATTTTAAAAAATTCAGCTCCTACAAAGAAGAGCAAAACACAAATAAAAATGTCTGGTTATATACCAGAGTTAGTTCAAAAGAACAATATGATTCGAATGACAGTATAGAAAATCAGGAATTAGCAGCGAAAGAGTTCGCAAGAAAAAACAGCTATAATATCACAAAGACCTTTGGCGGAACCTATGAGTCAGCCAAAGGGGACTTTTCGAGAAAAGAGTTTGTAAGGCTAATCAATGAAGTGAAAAAGAGTAAGCAGAAACCATTCGGAATATTAATATTCATGGTTAGTCGATTTTCTCGCTCTGGTGGCAGTGCAATTGGATTAGTCTATGACCTTATTTGGAAACAAAACGTAAATCTTATTGAAGTATCCTCTGGTAAAGACACAACAACAGAAACTGGTGAACACGAAATAATGCAATTACTATTAAGTGCAAAAAAAGAAAACTCAGACCGATTAAAAACGACTTTACCAGGTCTAGCGGCTTTCCTAAAAAAAGGCTTCTGGCTTGGTAAAGCACCAAGAGGTTACGACCATTATGGTAAAAGGGTCAAGGATATTGAACTTTATAGCAGAGTCCAGAAACTGGTTATAAATAAAGAAGGTCAACTACTAAAAAAAGCTTGGAAATGGAAGCTTCAAGGAGTGCCTGATTACAAGATTCTGGAAAAACTTAATACGCTAGGTTTAACTATAACAAAACAATTTCTTAGTGAAATGTGGCGTAAAACTTTCTATTGTGGTGTTAACACTAACAGTATGCTTAAAGGAGAAACAGTCAAAGGCAATTGGAAGCCATTGGTATCTCAAAAGAATTTTAAGAGTATTAATGAACGGCTAGACGGTAATACCTATAGTGGCTACACCCAATCTAAATTCTGTAATGATAGACCCTTACAATCTCACTTATATTGTGGTGACTGTGGCTCAAAGTTGACTGGTTACAAAGCCAAAAAGATTTATGACTATTATAAGTGTCAGAATAAAGCATGTAATGCTAGTGACATGAATGCGAAGACTTCTAGAAAGACTAACAAACCTGGTGTGAATGACCAGTTTGAAGATTATCTAAGTCAATTCTGCCTTAACCGTAACTATATAGAAGTGTTCAAAGCTCAAATGAAGCTAACGTTGACAGATAGGAACAAGGAATCCATAGAACTTGAACGGTCCTTAAATAAGCAATTAAACGAGCTAGAAAGTCAAAAAGATAAGCTAGACCGCAAGTATACTTTTGAAGATTTAAGGTCAGAGCTATATGAGAAGTTTAGCACTGAAATCAATGATAAAATTAAAGCTATAAATGCTGAAAAAGCAAAATTGGGAGTTTCAATATCGAACCTCGACAAAAAAATTGATAAATGTATTAAAGTCACTCAAAACATTAGTGATTACTGGAAACACGGAAGCATTGAGAATAAAATAAGGGTTCAAAAGTTGGTCTTTCCATTGGGAATAGTCATTAACCCGCAAAACCGTGAATATCGAACCACTGAAATCAATTCAGTGTTTTCTCTTATTGCAAGTATATCAAGCGATTCAGAAGAGGGAATAAAAGAAAAAGTCAGCATTTCTGCTGACTTGTCTTCTCTAGTAGCGGGAACTGGACTCGAACCAGTGACCTTCGGGTTATGAGCCCGACGAGCTACCTACTGCTCTATCCCGCGATTTAATACAAAGATGATTTTCTTAGCTTTTAACTTTCGGTTCATAATGCCGACTCAATCATTTTAGGACTGCAAATATAATACTTTTTTTAAATTACAAAAGACAATATAAAAAAATAACGCTCAAATAAATTGAACGCTATTAGTATTAAGATATATTTTTTATTTCAATTTAGTCCTCTTCATCTTCAATGTCTAAGGTAGCCAATGCACCCTTAGAATTCTTTGCATCTATATCTAAGTTCACCAAATTAGGAAGCTTATCTATTATAGCAGCATAGTTACCTTTAAATTGGTTATTACTTATTAATAATGTTTTAAGATTTGTTAATTGCGCTAACTCATTTGGCAGATTACCAAAAAACGCATTATTAGATAAAACTAATTCTTCTAATTCTTTTAATTCGCCTATCGATGCCGGAATTGCACCTAATAAATTATTATCAAAAACGCTTAAAACTTTTAATGATTTAAGGTTAGAAATTGTTGAAGGCAACTTCCCTGTTAATAGGTTACTACTTAAAATTAAACTTTCTAACTTTAAAAGACTTCCTATCGATGATGGTATTTCACCAGAGAAATCATTATTAAATAGTTCTAAAGATTTTAAATTAGTTAATTCGCCAATATCATTAGGTATACTCCCAGTAAACCTATTAGAGAATAATTTTAACTCCTCTAGGCTAGATAAATCTTTTAATGTCTTTGGTAGTTCACCTTCTAATTTATTAAATGATAAATTAAGAACTTTCAAACTTGTTAAATATGAAATCGATTCTGGTAAATCACCTTGTAATTTATTAAAACTTAAATTTAACTCAACAATATTAAAATTTTCTATTGTAACTCCGTACCAAGTTGATACTGGCTCATTTAAATCCCATGTTCTACTCCAAGAATCACCATTTGTTGCATTATATAAATCTACAAGTGCAGTTTTTTGATCGACTGAAACTTCTGCAAAAGAGAATATAGAAATTAAACAAAAAAGTAGTGTCGTCTTTATAGTTTTCATAGTTGGTAGATTTTTGAGGAGGGACACAATTACTAACTGCAATATATATGCATTCTCTATAAGTTGCAACTTTTTTCGATGTACTGCACTATTTAAAAATATAAAAGGCTGACTATGTGCTACTTAAGTTTTTTCGCTATTCAATACTTTCTGCCTGAAAACTTACAATTTCTCGATTTTTTACTATTACTGAAACTTGAATAGGATTACAACAAATCTCACAATCCTCAATATAACTTTGAGAAGTCAGTGATACATCTATTAGTATTGAAATACCTTCCCAACAATATAGACATTGGAAAAAATATTCATACATTTTGAATCTAAATTAAAATTGATTATTCAATAATTCTCCACTCAATTGAAGTACTGCAACTTCAGCCAGTTTAGCATCATATTTAGCCTGATTTCGGCTTAACTCTGAAGTCAATAAATTAAGTTGTGCTTGTCTAAATACTATAGAAGTAACCTGACCGAGTTTAAATTTTTCTTGGGTTCTTGAAAAATTATTATTAGCCGTTTTTATATTCTCTTCTTGTACTTGGTAAATTTTTAGTTTATTCTGGTAATCATCCCAAGCATTGTTGAAGTTGCGTTCAACATCTAGTTTTAATTGTTCTTTTTGAAGTTTCTGATTTTCAAGATTAATTTGTGCATTTTTAACTCTTGTAATTGTACTACCACCATCAAATAAATTCCAGCTAAGATTTAAGCCAGCAGACAAACCACTATTAATGGAAACCGTTGAAAAAGAAACTTCATTATTATTGCTTTTATTCCATCCATAAGAACCTATCAAACCAATTGATGGCAAATACCCAGACTTATTAGCCTTTAATGTAAACTCATTAATGGCAATATTTTTCTCATTCTGAATTAATGTCACATTATTCGTGTGCAACTTATTTAGTAGTTCTTGTTTATTCAATTGTAAAAGAAAAGTAACTGTTGTATCTACTTCAAACTCCTGCGTAACACTATTTCCTGTAACAAAATTGAGATCGCGCTTAGCATTAATAAGACTCTGCTTAACGTTAATTATATTAATACTGTCATTATTAATATCAACTTCAGCATTAAGCACATCTAACTTGGTGTTTTGCCCATATTCAAATTGATATTCTTGACGTGTTAATCTATCTTTAGATATTTCTAAGGTCTCTTTTAAAGATTTTAAATTTTCTGTACGTCTTGCAACGTCATAATACACAGTTAATAGTTGTGTAATAGTATTTTCAATTGTTTCTCTAGCTTGTAACGCACTAAGATTATATTCTTCTTTTAATCGTTTATAATCATAGTGACGACCTAAGCCATCAAAAAGAACATAGTTAAGGTTTAGACTAGCATTATAACGAGAACTTTCTGTAGCTTTTACATCAGTATTTTCACGACCAGAAATTGCAGGAAATTCAGCATAAACATCATCTAGATTGTAAGTTGCACCTGCACTACCTGTTAAGGTTGGCAAATAACCTGTATTTAAAACATTCTTATTGTTTTCTGCAATACCAACCGTGTTGTTAGCAATCTGCACGCCATAATTATGCTCTAATGCAAGACTAATAGCTTTAGAAGGCTTAACAACTTGCTGTGAGTTCCCTTCTAAAGAAACCAATAAAACAAGGACTAAAAAAATTATATTAAAATTCAGCTTCTTCATTCCCTTCAGTTATCAAATGTTCTTTATTGTATTTGTTACTAAGTCGAATAGACTCAATACGCTCATTTTTCTCTTTTATAGCACGCTCAACTTCTTCTTTTGTAATATCCTTATTGGTCCACAACCACTTTATATTCTTCTTTATAAAATTGCTGAACGATAAGAAAATAGGCAATACAATTAAAGTTAATACGGTTGCAAAAGCAATACCGTAGGCTATAGAAACCGCCATCGGAATTAAAAACTGCGCTTGTCTACTCTCTTCAAAGATTAATGGAGCTAAACCTGCAACAGTAGTAATAGATGTTAAAAATATTGCTCTAAAACGCGATCGACCAGCTTCATACAAGGCATCATCAAACTGCATACCTTCTCTTAAGTTACTATTAAATTTACTAATAAGAACTAAACCGTCATTTACCATAATACCTATTAATGCAATTATTCCTAGCATTGATAAAATATTTAAAGGGAAATCATGAATCCAATGTCCCCAAGCCACAGCTGGTAAACTCAACGGAATTAATAGCATTAAAATAAGGGGTTGACTATAACTTCTAAAAGTAAAAGCAATAACTATATAAATTAATGCTAAGACTGTCCAACCGACAGGACCTAAAGAATTCATTAGTTTTAATCGTTCTCTATTTTGTCCTTCATAAGATGGTGTAACTGTTGGATATCTTGATAATATCTCTGGCATTATTTCGTCTTTTAACTCCGCCATAATATCAGTTGCACTCGTTTTCTTAGTATCCATTATATCTGCAGACACTTGTATTTCTCTTCGACCTTCTAAGTGGTTTACTGCGACATCACCTCGCTCTATAACATAACTTGCAATCTCTTTAAGTGGAATTCTTTGTCCACTAGGAGTTGATATACGCATATTATCTAAATTATTAATAGAAGAACGATTCTCTCTATTATAACGAACCCAAACTCGAATTTCATCCTGGCCTCTTTGAAAACGTTGCGCCTGACTTCCAAAAAACGCAGATCTTACTTCTGTCATTACAGTTCTTAAATCTAAGCCTAAAGCATATGCACTTTCATTAAGTTTTATACGAATTTCCTTTATACCAGCTGGATCATTGTCCGTGACATCTTTCAATAAAATATTATCCTCTAAATTTTTCTTTAGCTCTGTTTTTATAGCTTTAAGTTCAGAGATATTATTTCCTAGAAGTGAAACGGAAACAGGTAGACCACCAAAATTTCCTCCTCCACCAAAGACTAAACTTTCTGTACCGAATATAGGACCTACACGATCTTTAACCCTATTAGAAACCAAATCTGATGTTATTTCATTTGGTCGTTCCTCACCAGGTAATAAGTTAATTACTAAAGAAGCTGTCGAAGAACCTGGCCCAATATTTTTAATCATATTTTCTACCAAATACTTATCTGAATCCTCACCTAAATATTCATCATTAATCTCTCGAGTAACTTCTAACGCTTTTGCTTCAATATATGAAATGATACTATCGGTTACTTTTTCATTTGTTCCATTTGGCATATTTAGCTTTATATCAATTCTGTCACTGGCTACCCTAGGGAAAAAGGCGCCTCTAATAATACCTCCTTGAAAACTTGCGTTGGTTAGAATAAAAAAGACAATAAAAAATGAAAAGGTTAAAAACTTATTATTTAACGCAAATCTTAACGTAGGACTATACATTTTATCGCGCGACCATCTCATAATACGATCTCCAAACGTATTGATATATCGAAGTTTCGCAAAGATGTTTTGAAATACACCAACTAACCCATCTTTTTGAACCGTCTTCTGAGTTCTTAAGGCCTTTGAATGTGCTAAATGCGCAGGCAAAATGATTAATGCTTCTACTAAAGAAACTACTAAGGTTAAAATTACAATTACAGAAACTTCACCGAAGAAATCACCAATACGACCATCTAAAAACAAGAAAATTCCAAATGCCAATATAGTCGTTAATATTGCAGACACAATTGCCGGAAGCACTTCCATTACACCATCAATAGCGGCTTGCTCTTGCGACTTCCCTTTCTCATAATGCTGATAAATATTTTCAGCAATAACGATACCATCATCAACAAGAATACCAATTACAATTATCATCCCGAATAATGACAATACATTTATGGTGACATTAAAATAACCAGCAAACATAAACATTCCCAAAAACGCAATAGGTAAGCCAAAGGCAACCCAAAATGCCAAACGCGTATTAAGAAACAAGGAAAGAAACGTAAGCACTAGAATCATACCGATTATAGCATTTTCGGACAATAATTCTGTTCGCTGTACTAATGTTTTGGATAAGTCTCTAACGACATTTAATTTAACGTTATCATATTTTTGATTAAAATCTTCTATATATGCTTTAGTCTTTTCAGCAGAAGAAATCAAATCTTCAGTATTAGTACTTGTTATAGTAATATTAATAGACAGGTTTCCATCAAAATAATTAGAGTTTGGTGTTTCTGAAAATTGATCCTTTACAACAGCAATATCTTTTAATTGAATCTTTCGTCCCGATGCATCTGATTTTACTATTAAATTAGAAAGTTCATCTGCATAATAAGAACGGTTATTCGCTCTAATAAGATACTCTTCTGAGTTCGTTTTTATGGTTCCACCAGTTGTAATTAAACTTGCCTGATTTACAGCTCTCGCAACTTCTGCGAATGTCAAGTCATAAGCCAATAGATTTGTTTCGTTGACTGCTATTTCAATTTCCTCTTCTGGATATCCAGAAATTTGAATTTGTGAAATACCATCAATGCCTCTTAAATCATTTTCAACCTGTCTTCCTATTTGTTTTAAGGTAGCAAGTGGTATTTTAGAACCACTAATTGCAAATGTAATGGTCGGTCTTAGCGCTTCTTGGTTTGCAACAATTAAAGGTTCCATCCCAACAGGAAAAGTTGGTACACGATCTACCGCATTTTTAACTTCGAGCAGCATAAAATCTATGTCTTTTCCTTTTTCTATTTCAACATTTATATTACCGCTATTTTCGCGAGAAACCGATGTAACACGTTCTATACCATTTAAACCTTTAAGATTGTCTTCTATTTTAAGAATTATACCTTCTTCTACTTCTTGAGGAGAAGCTCCAGGATATACTACATTAATGCTAATGTTTTTTGAATCTGTTAAAGGAAAAAATGACGATTTAAGATTAAAAGCTCCATTTAATCCAAAAACCAAAAATGCTAATATGACAACATTTACTGCAACACTATGTCTAATAAAATAAGTAATTAATTTTCTCATCACTTATTCCGCCTTTTTTGAATTATCATATGGCTTTACAATCATACCTGCATAAGCTCCAGGAACAGGTTTAGATAATATAATTGTACCATCAAGAATATCTTTTAAAACTACTTTAGTATCCGAAAAATAAACGGGTTTCACATCAATAAGATCTAGAATGTTATCTTTTACAATAAATATTTGCTCTCCATCTAACACAAGATTTCTATTTATTTCAAACGCATTAGGTTCTTCTTTTGCATTTAGATGTGCTTCTAAATACATACCCTCTTTTAAAGTTTTATCTTTTACTTCGATATACGCAGTAATTGTTTGTGTTGTTGCATCTATACTTCCGTTAACTCTAGAAACTATACCTGCAAATTTTTGAGTATTATTTAAATTATTTAGCTCTACTTTTTCCCCAACTCTTAATAGACTTGCATAGGTTTTACTTAAAGCAACTTCCATTTCATATACAGATGGGTCTATATATTCTCCTAGTTTTTGTCCATTTCTAATTAACGACCCTTCAGTAACCAATGCTTCGGTAAGAATTCCTGAAAATGGAGCACGTATAGTGTACTTGGCCAATCGTTGTTCTAAATTTTTTACGTTATAATAATTTGAAACTATGCCTCTTCCACTTATAAAGTAGTTTTCTTTTTCAGAGGTCATTTCTGGTAATTTTGGTGTTGACTTATTTAAATCAAAACCGCTTAAATAATTTTGCCATTTCTGAAAAAAATCTGGGAAATCTAACCTCAAATCTGGCATTATAGCTGCAATGGCATTATAAAGATTACTTTTTGCAGATTGCACACTGGCGTAATATTCTGATGCATTAATTCGAATTAAGGATTCTCCATTACGATATTCTTGTCCTGGTTTAAAGAGTTTACCACTAGTTTTAAATACACCTTGAACTTCTGAATACAATTCCACACGACGTTTTGCAACTAAGCTACCGTTAGCAGGTATTACAATTTGTACAGTTGCATTTTCAACTGTATCAGTAAAAACAGTCTTTACAACTTTTTCTGGGACAGGTCTTCTTTTCTTTTTATTATTAACAATGTACTTACCTCCGATATAAGCACCGATTATTAGGACTACTCCTAAAATTGAAAGAATTGTATTACGCATGTGTTGATGGTTATTTAATTTGCAAATTAACCTATATCTATCTGCTTAGCCATTAAAATAATCCTAATTATTAAGCGCCTCTAATTGCTCTTGGATCGATTCCCAATCTTGCATTAAATTCTCTAATCTCCCTTTTTTCTCTTGGTACGCATCAAAGAATTTTGGATCTGAAGCCGTGGTATCATAATCTGTAGCCAACTTAATGTCATCAGACTTAATATCCTTTTCTAACTGATTGATTTTCGATTCGATATTGCTAAGCTTATTGTTTAACGACTTTAACTTTTTCTGATTTTCGTAGCTCTGTTTATTGCTTTCCTTAGGCTTGTTAGCTATTACAGTTCGCTTTTCTGCTTCTCTTAGATTTTCTAGATTTCGTTGTTCTAAATAAAAATCAATATCACCTAAATACTCTTTAATATTCTGATCTTTAAATTCGTAAATTGTGTCTGTTAACCCTTGTAGAAAATCCCTATCATGAGATACAAGGATTAAAGTACCTTCAAATCTCTTCAAAGCTGCTTTAAGTACATTCTTAGATTTTATATCCAAGTGGTTAGTAGGCTCATCCATTATTAATACATTTAATGGTTGAAGCAATAGTTTTGCTAATGCTAAACGATTACGTTCACCACCTGAAAGCACTCTTACATACTTCTCCACTTCTTCACCTCTAAATAAAAATGAACCAAGTATATCTCTTACCTTACTTCTATTGGTTTCATTAGCTGCATCAATCATTGTATCTAAAACGGTCTTATTTCCGTTTAAATACTCTGCCTGATTCTGTGCGAAGTAGCCAATTTGCACGTTATGTCCTAAATTTAGTTCTCCTTCATGTTCAATTTCACCTACTATGATTTTGGCTAAAGTCGATTTGCCTTGTCCATTCTGACCAACAAATGCAGTTTTAATATCTCTTGGGATTGCTAAGTTTACGTTTTGTAATACTTGTAATTCACCATATTTTTTAGAAACATTATCAACTTCTACCACAACTTTTCCTGGTGTCATCGATACCGGAAAATTTAACGACATAACACTATTGTCGTCTTCATCGACTTCAATTCTATCAATTCGGTCCAACTTTTTAATTAATGATTGCGCCATAGTAGCTTTTGATGCTTTAGCTCTAAACTTTTCAATTAACTTTTCGGTTTGTTGAATCTGCTTTTCTTTATTTTTTTGAGCTGCTAATTGCAGCGTTTTCATTTCTTTACGCAATTCTAAAAATTGTGTATAAGGTTTATTGTAATCATAAATTCGACCTAAGGAAATCTCAATGGTTCTATTAGTAACGTTATCTAAAAACATTTTATCGTGAGATACAATGACAACCGCACCACTATAGTTTTTAAGAAAATTCTCTAACCAGATGATAGACTCTATATCTAAGTGATTCGTAGGCTCATCCAATAACAGTAAATCATTATTTTGAAGTAGAAGTTTTGCTAATTCTATTCGCATTCTCCAACCACCAGAAAATGTATCCGTTAGTTTATTAAAATCTTCGCGTTTAAATCCTAAACCTTGAAGAATTTTCTCTGTTTCTCCTTGATAATTGTAACCACCTAAAATTTCGTATTGATGCTGAATTTCATTCAAATCTACCATTAATTGATGGTAAGAATCACTTTCAAAGTCCGTACGTTCAGCCAATTGCGTGTTGATAGTTTCTAACTTAGCTTCGCATTCTTTAATTTCTTCAAAAGCTTCATAAGATTCTTCTAAAACTGTTTTACCAAAATCGAAGTCGATATCTTGTTTTAAAAACCCTATTTTCAAATCCTTATCAGCAGCAATCTGCCCTGTATCTGCTTCTTGTTCTTTCGATAAGATTCTAAGCATCGTAGATTTGCCTGCGCCATTTTTGCCGATTAAACCTATTCGGTCACCAAGACCTAGCTTAAAAGTGATTTCCTCAAAAAGATATTCTCCTTGAAATGATATGGATAGATTATGGATATTTAGCATAACTTTTTTGAATATTACAATTGCAAATAAGTTACAATTGTTACAATGCTAGACTAATTAAAAATTATCTTTGCATTGTTTTAAAAAACGCAAAAATAAAGGTTTTTAAGAGAAGTGTTTTAAACTTTTTTAAATTGGCTGCTAAACGCTTCTTTTTTATCCCTTTTTTGTCTTTTTATTGCTCCGTAACTCGGCTATGAAGCGCAAAAAAGCCTTCAAAATGAATAAAAATTAACTATTTTTCGCTTCAATCGAAAAAATTTAAAATACTTCTATGATTAGAAAAGGAATGAGACTTTATAGTATTCTTTTTGGAGCTTGTCCGAAATGTCACAAAGAGTCAATGTATGTTAACAAAAATCCATACGCGCTTTCTGATACTTTTAAAATGCATGAGCATTGTTCGCATTGCAATACTAAATACAAAATGGAACCTTCGTTTTTTTATGGGTCTATGTATGTAAGCTATGGGGTTGGTATTGCCTTTGCAGTTGCGACATTTGTAATTAGTTACTTAATATTTGAATCTTCTTTAATAACTGCCTTTATTGCCATTGTATTAACACTAATTGGGTTTACACCAATAATCATGCGTTTATCTAGAAATATTTGGATAAATCTTTTTATGAGTTATGATAAGGAGTTAGCGAAAAACGGTAGTAAACCATCTTAATTAAGAATACCTATTTACATCGATTTTTGTATCTAACGCTTCTCCGTTTTCAATGAAATCATATAATTTATTTGCTACATAAGGCGCTATCATAACACCTCTAGTACCCAAACCATTTAATACATAAAGATTACTTTTCTCTGCATGCCGTCCCACTAATGGTCTTCTATCTTTTACTGTTGGTCTTATACCAGCAAGATGATCCACAACTTCAAAATCGCATTTAATAAATGTCTTAACTTTGGTAATCAACTCTTCTTTTGCTTTATCGGTTGGCACATTTGATTTATCATCATTATCATAGGTTGCACCAACATTATACAAATCGTTTCCAATAGGAATTACAAAAACCGAAGATTTTATAGCATAATCAATTTGTAAATCTGAGGCCTTTATAGTTAATAATTCACCCTTTGATCCATTAAGTGGAATAGAACTGAAATATGGATTTTGTTTTACACCGAAACCTTCAGCAAATACAATTTGATTAGTTATAATATTTTTATAATGAATTGTATTGCCTTTAAATTGAATTTTATCATACTTAAATGAAGACTCTTCTAAGCAGCTGTTTTCTATTAAAAATTTCTTATAATTATTGATAAGTGTATCTGTGTCTAAACGACCAGCATGCAATACTTCTCCAAAATCAAAGGGAGCATCTACACATGAATGATTGTTTTTAACAAGCTGAGTTGAAAGAAAAGGCTCTAAACTAGGCTTATCAGATGCATTAAACCATTTGTTTTGTTCTTGAATAGAAGTGAATCGCCTTAATATTCGTAGTTTATAATCAATTTTAATGTTTAGTTCATTTTCAATTTTTGAATAAAGAGAAGATGCCAATTCTAGCTGTTCTTTTGCTTTCCAAACTTCTGAGAAACGTTTTAGTATTACAGGATTATATAATCCTGCCGCAACAATTGACGACTTCTGTGAATTATCATCAAATACCTCAAAAGATTTATTATTTGCTCTTAATCGTTCGCAAAATGCAATACTAGCTAATCCACAACCTACAATTATATAATCAACTTCTTTCATTGTAGCAAAAGTAAATAATTCTATGTTTGGACAAACTCAGTAATAGAAATTATATAAAAAATCAAGAACAAAAAAAACGCCCACTTAAAAAGTGAGCGTTTATAAATTTTATGTTAAGCTAACTAGTAACTCCACATATCTTGTTCAAAGTTTCTAATTTTATCTTTAATACGATCTGATTCTAAAAGTTGCATTAAAGCATTTTCAGCAACATATTCTTTTACCTCTCTATCTCCATAAACATTTTCTTCTTTATAGATTACTCCACTAAAACGTCTACTGTTTAACAAGTGATCGAAAGATACTGGCACTGCACTATTCTTATTATTGAATGCCTTTGCCTCATGAAGAATATCTCTTATTTCTGGAAAAAATATCCAAAACAAACCAATAGGTTCTTTATTTGCTTCATCGTCAGAATCAATAAAGTTAACATCTGGTGCTGCTGGTGCAATACCCAAGATACGATACTTTAATTCCCCTTGACGCTTATCAAAATACCATAAACCTTTAATAAGGTATGAGCTAATATCCGATGCTCCAATCTCACGCTTAATTACATATTCTTCCGGTACCATTGCAGGATCAGAAACACCTTCGGCGTTCATCCATTCAATACCTTCATCAGTAATTTCTTGTTTTTTAAGCGAAGGAGCTAAATCTTCCATAGTACGCTCATAATTAAAATAAGAATCACCATAGACTTTAGGAATCATACCACTACTTATATTATCCATAAGAACATGATATAAAGAACGTCTGTCCTTACCCATATTCATTGTGTCTACTGGAAAATATAAAGGAAAATTAGCACGTTCATCTAAGATTACTTTTTCCCATGTCATTTTAGAAAATAAGATATCTCTATCTCCAACATAACCATATTCTAAAGGCTTGTCATTATCTAGAAGCAATTGAGCTTCGGTTTTCATACCAATTTCTTCTGGTATTTTAGCGTTGAGGATGTTAGCTTGAGCAAACATTGTATTTACAGCTAACAGGCTTAACCCTATATATAAAAAGCTTTTAATTTTCATCTTATTTAATATTATTAATTTGGGATTCTTCTTTATTTAATGAGAAAACTATTTTTTATTTATTAGTTAGTTATCTCAACAGTTACAGGTGACACACCTTTTAATCGGTATGAATTATTTCCTGTTATTTTTGCTTTAATATCGAAAATTGCAATCATATCACCTTTACGAGCTCTTGCAATTGCTGCTTTAGCTTGACCATTCATTTTAGTACCAGCTACTTGAACCGTAGGTTGTCCAGGTACTTTAATTTTGAATGATGTTACACCAATTGGTAAATCGAATACAAAATCATCTAATTTAGCACCAACTGTACCTACTTCAACATTACGCTTAGGTAGTTTTACAATTCCATCTTTACCAGCTATAGTACCAGTAGGTTTAGGAATATCTTTAATTCTAAAGGTTTTTCTATCACTAACTTTTGAACCATCGTCTAAAGTAGCTGTTACATTAATAGTAACCTCTCTACCTGTACCAGGATTCATGACATATTTACCTTTTCCAGCAGGTTTTAAACCTGTACCAGTTGCTTGTACTTTGTTATCTGGTACACCAGCAAAAGAAATAGTCATTGGGTTAGAAACACCACGATAAACAACATTCATCTTGTCTGCAGAAATAGTTGCAGAATTTGGTCTTGGTACAACTACATAGTTACCAACAATATCAATTTCTAATGGTTTACCATCTTCTAAGAAAGTAAACTTTCCATCAATTTTATGCTCACCTACATTACCTACATTAAAGTCTAATTTTGCCGCTCCGACAGAATCAATAGCTTCAGAAAGATTAATTTCTTTTCCTTGTACTGATAATTTTGTAGGAGTTACATTAGCATATTTACCTAACACTACTTTACCTTGGAATTTTTCTCCAGCAAAGAATGCCGACTTATCAGCTAATACAATAGCTTGATATTTCTTTAACGATACTGCTTCTGTTAATGTATTACCTAAAAACAAATTAAACATATTTGCTTCTGTAACCTTAACATCATTTTGTAACGCAGTTAATTTTGTATAAGAAGCAATCGCTGGGAAACCTTTAAAGTGATAATCTAACCATCCCATTTTTTTTCCTTTAGAATCTTCAGTTTCAGAAGTATCAAAAAGTTTGTCGAAAGTTTCGTTCGCTTTTTTATACTTCACATCTGCACCTAAAACATCTTTAATATCTTTCTTATACTTCTCTACTGCAGCCATTACAGCATCACCAGCTTTTGTTAATCGATCTCCAGTAAACCATTTTTCATCAAGGATATCTGTTTTATCCATTTCTTCAAAGGGTAATTTACCGTTTTCAGGATCTAATTCATATTTACCATCTTTCAGTAAATCAACTTTTAGAGTCTCAATATATTTGAAAAATTCATCAGAAATGCCACTTACTTGTTTAGCTTTTTGAGCTGGTAAAGCAAACTCTTCCGGTTTTTCTTCTCCTTTAGTTGCTAAATCTGCTAATAATGCGACATTTCTATCAGTAGTTGCTACATTAGAATCAGCGAATTTAGCTTCCATCAGTCCAAAGGCTGATAGTACTTCTTTTGACATATTCATTGCCATCATTGCGATGAATACTAAATACATCAAGTTAATCATTTTCTGCCTTGCAGATAATTTTCCTCCTGCCATTGTAATTAGTTTTTAAATGTTAATTAATTAAAAATTGATTATAAAAACTAATTAGTTTTTGTTCATAGCAGATAACATACCACCATATACACCATTTAATGATGAAAGGTTAGATGCTAAGGATTGCATTTGTTCTTTTAATTTAGTAGCATTTTCAACTGCTTCTTCATTAATTGCTGCTTGACGATTTGCACTTTCCATCTGTACTTTGTAAAGACTATTTAAAGACTCCATTTGCGCTGCAGCTAAAGACATTTCTTCGCTATATTTCTTTTGAGCATTCATAGAATCTACAGTTGGTGAGATTCCTTTTGCAGCTCCTTCGAAATTTTTGATGCTATCACCTAAGCTAGTGAAAAGTTCACTATCGATTTTAGCGTCTTTTAATAAACCATCTAATTTTTTAGATAATATTCCTTCAGCATCTTTTGGCTCATCTTTTTTCTTTTTACCTCCTAATGTATGGCCTCCAGCTAATTCTGGATATACTAAAGACCAATCTAAGTCTCCTTGCTGTCTTTCGAAAGCAGAATATGTAAATATTAGTGCCTCAACAATCATTCCTAGTGATAAAATTTCTGAACCAAAAGGCCAGTGTTGTATTTTAAATAATGCTCCAATGATTACGATAGCTGCTCCAACTCCGTAGATCATGTTAGTGATTGTCATTTTACCTTTCTGTGCCATAATTTGTTTAGTTTTAAGTTTAGTTTTAAGTTAATGGATGTTTAACTTAAGTAGGTTAATTTAATTTGGGTTGTTATTTATTTTTTATTAATTAATTCGTAGCTGCATTTTTAGTTATTTCAGTTCCCATATAATCTTGAACTGTTCTAAACCCAATGTAACTTCTTGCTGAATCTGCATATTCATAATCCCTAGAACTTACTTGTAAGAAATAGGCAACATCTTTCCAAGAACCTCCTCTTACTACTTTACGTGAGTTATCTGGATCGTTTACATTTGGATTGATAGTTGAAGAATATTCATATGAACCTGGATCGTAAGAACCGTTTACCCATTCTGATACGTTACCTGCCATATTATATAAGTTAAAATCATTTGGATCATATGCATCTGCTTCTACAGTATATAAAGCCTGATCTGCAGCATAATCACCTCTCAAAGGTTTAAAATTAGCCATAAAACAACCTCTATCATTTTTTGTATATGGCCCACCCCAAGGATAAGTTGCTCCTTGAAGACCTCCACGTGCTGCATATTCCCATTCTGCTTCAGATGGTAATCTGTATGCATTTACTGGTTGGCTATTTTTACTTCTATTATATCCATTATGATATAGTGTTCTCCACTGACAAAAAGCTTGAGCTTGTTTCCAAGACACACCAACTACTGGATAATTTCCATAAGCATCGTGCCAGAAATAATCATTGTGCATTGGCTCATTATATGAGTAAGCAAAATCTCTAATCCATGCTGTTGTATCTGGATATACCTCAACTTCTTGTTGAATTACTACTTCAGAACGTTTTAAGTTTCTGTTTCTAGCCGCTTTTTGAATATCCATATAGGTATACTGGAATTTAAATTGCTTCACATCCCAAGTACGTTGTCCATTATATGATTCTTCAAGAGGTAAATACATACCGTCCATAACTTCTGCATATAATTCATCTGGATAATCATCTGTATCGAAATGCAAATCTACATCACGATTAACTTTTCTTTGCTCATTACCATAAGTATTAAGCATGTAGCTTTCATAGGCATTCATATCATCTGGATTTCCATCTTGATATGCAAATTCACCTATATCTCCACTACCAGGAGTCTTTCCTTCTAAGTCAGCCATTTCAGCTAATTTTAATCTTAGAATAGAATCTCTTACCCATTCTACAAATTGACGATACTCGCTATTTGTAATTTCGGTTTCGTCCATATAGAATGCACGTACAGTCGCTGTTTTTGTTGGCGCATCTTGTACACCAGCTAAATCATCATCGGATTTTCCCATAATAAAAGCTCCGCCAGGTACCAATGCCATCCCGTAGGGCTTTTCTGGATGCCATGATTTACCTTTAACTCCTACTAATTGACCACGGTCTCCAGAATTACAACTGGCCACCAAAACTAGTACTGCGGTTAATAAAATAAACTTCTTAATATTCATAGTAACTCGAGGTTAAATTGTTCATTATTAAATTCAAGGTGGTAAACATATTTATATATTTTCGAATAAACAACTTTTTTTGTATTTTTTTTGCATTTCAACCTAAAAATAAGCATTTCATCGACTAAAAAAGTGTTAAATATCGATTAAGTGTACAATTTAGAAGCTATTCTTCCTGTAGGCTTTATACCAACGTTCTGGTATTTCACCTTGAGTTGCATGTACATAATCGGCATGCATGCAAGGTAATAACGTATGCTTTTTTAATTTATTATTAACATCTGGTAAAAAAGGAATCTCAATCCACCATCTTCCTGTTTTTAAACTTTTGTAAAATGTAAGATCATCTTCCGCTACCAAAACATTATACTTTTGATAGTAGCTTTCATTTAAAAAGTCATCATCCTTTACTCGACAATTAACTCCTTCTATGAAATACCATATCATTTGTGCTATTAACATAGAAGACGCATTATCTTTTTGAGACTTTATATATTCATATATACCAAAAGAAGATACCTTATTACTTATACCAGCATATCTGCTTATAGAACATATCTCTTTACCTGTAAAACCATTCGGCGAATATTTTTGGTTATCACTAACTTCTGCAGCTCTAACTGATTTTAAATCTATTGATACAATATGTGCATCTCGCATTAATGGCTCTACCTTATTAATATCACCAGAGATTTCACCTAAACGATACGCTTCGAAATACAGTTTCTCTATTAGATCAATTTCTTCTTGAGAATTAAAGTACGTTTGATAACCAATCGTTGCATAATTAAACAGATTATAAGGTTCTTCGACAATAACCTTACCTACATAACTATTATTCTTTATTGGAAGATTAGCATCGCCTAAATCAAAGTTAGTATCTACACTGACAATATTTACCATTGGTAAAACAGAATCATACGCACGATAATTGGCATATGTTAAATCTTGACTTCCTCCTAATATAATAGGAATGATATCTTTTTCAACCAATACTGTTATTGCGGTTCTAATTGCAAAGTAAGTATCCTCTACTGTTTCTCCTTGTTCAATATCACCTAAATCGGCAAGAGTAGTATGCCAGTTTCCAGGAAATAGTGTATATAATGTTTTTCTAATTGAATCGAAGTTTAACTCTGCACCAATATAATTGACGTCATTTCTGTTTTCTTGTACACCAATGATAGCCAATTGCACATATTCTAAATCTGGAATACCATTTTGGCGAGAATGTACTTTAATTTTTTTTCCTAGTGCTTGTTGCGTTAATAGTTCGTTATGAGCTAGTACTGCATCTGAAACAGGCGTGAGGAAATTAAAATTCATAGTATATTACTTCTTTTTTGTAGTTGTTTTTCGCTTTGTAGTCTTTTTTCTTGTAGTTTTCTTTTTAGGAGCATTCTTTTCGAGAAGCGCTTGTGCTTTTTCTAATGTCATTTTACTAACATTAACTGTCTTAGCCAACTCAACCTTCTGTTTTCCTTTTATAATATTATGCCTTCCCCATCTTGCCTTTTCAACTCTAATACCTTCGTCTTCCCAATTATGAATAACTTTATCTATCTCTTTCTGAATTTTTTCTTCAATTAAAGTTACGATGTCTTCTTCAGATAAATTATCCCAATCGTATTTTTTATTGACGTTAATAAACATACTGTTCCATTTAATAAATGGTCCAAAACGTCCTTTTCCTTTTGTAACTTCTAAATCTTTATACATATATATAGGAGCATCTGCTAATTCTTTCTCCTTAATATATATCAAAGCTTCATCTAACTCCACACTTAAGGGATCTACTCCTTTAGGTAATGACACAAACTTTTTGCCGAAACGGACATAAGGTCCAAAACGACCATTATTAACTTCTACCTCTTCATCTTTATATTGACCTAGTGCTTTTGGCAACTTAAATAAGTCCATTGCTTCCTCATAGGTAATTGAATTTAATTGTTGATCTGGTGATAAACTAGCAAACTTTGGTTTCTCTTCATCATCCATTGTACCAACTTGTACCATAGGCCCAAATTTCCCTAAACGCACACTTACCTGACGACCTGTTTTTGGATCTGTACCCAAAATTCGTTCTCCAGATTCACGTTCGGCATTTTCTTGTACATCTTCAACTTGAGGATGAAACCCTTTATAAAAATCTTTCATCATCGTTCTCCAATCTTCCTTTCCGTCCGCTATATCATCAAAACTCTCTTCTACTTTAGCTGTAAAGTTATAATCTAGAATACTTTCAAAATGCTTGACTAAAAACTCTGTAACAATCATTCCTATATCAGTTGGGACTAACTTTCCTTTGTTTGAACCTGTTTGTTCCGAAAGTGTATTGTCTTTTATAGTTTGATTTTCGAATACTAATTGCTTGTATTTTCTTTCGTCACCTTCGTGAGTTCCTTTTTCAACGTAATTTCTATTTTGAATCGTTGAAATTGTTGGTGCATATGTAGATGGACGACCAATACCTAATTCTTCTAATTGTTTTACTAAAGAGGCTTCAGTAAATCTTGCTGGAGGTCTTGTAAAACGCTCAGTTGCCGTGATGTATTTATTCTGAAGCGTTTCACCAACTTTTAAATCTGGTAAAATTCCTTCTTGTTCTGAATCTTCGTCATCAGTACCTTCTAAATACACTTTAAGGAAACCTTCAAAAGTTATAATTTCTCCATTTGCCGTAAACTGTTCGCTAATTGGATTAGAAGCATTTATCTGAATTTTAAGATTAGTGCGCTCTAGTTTTGCATCACTCATCTGTGATGCAATTGCACGTTTCCAAATTAAATCATACAATCTAGCTTGATCCCGTTCTACATTAACCGTATGGTTCGCAAAATCTGTTGGTCTTATCGCTTCGTGTGCTTCTTGTGCTCCTTTGGATTTTCCTTTATAGTTTTTTGGGTTGCTAAACTCAACTCCATAAGCTGATATAATTTGACTTTCAGCTCCTTTTTTAGCTTCTTCAGATAGATTTACACTATCTGTTCTCATATAAGTAATAAGACCTGCCTCATACAAACGTTGCGCATTAGTCATTGTTCTACTTACCGAAAATCCAAGTTTTCGAGATGCTTCTTGCTGAAGTGTAGATGTTGTAAATGGTGCTGCAGGCGATTTTTTAGCTGGCTTTTTTTGTAAATCTGAAACTTGATACGTCGCTCCTAAATTATCATTAAGTAACTTTAATGCCTCTTTTTCAGATTTAAAATTCTTTGGCAATTTAGCCTTAAAGGAATTTCCGCCTATTGTTGTAAATTCTGCATCTATTCTATAAGACGCAACAGGTGTAAAACCTTTTACATCTTTTTCTCGTTCTACAATTAAACGAACAGAAACAGATTGCACTCTACCAGCAGATAAACCTCCCTTCACTTTTCTCCATAATACTGGTGACAATTCATAACCCACAATACGATCTAAAACACGTCTTGCTTGTTGCGCATCTACCAAATTATAATCTATGCTTCTTGGGTTTTCAATTGCTTTGTTTATAGCGCTTTTTGTAATCTCATGAAAAACAATTCGTTTTGTCTTTTCTTTATCTAGTCCTAATGTTTCAGCCAAATGCCACGCAATTGCTTCTCCCTCTCGATCCTCATCACTTGCTAACCAAACCATGTCTGATTTTTTAGCTAAGTCTTTAAGCTTTTTTACGACATCCTTCTTGTCTTTTGAAACTTGATATTTCGGCATAAAATCACCATCAACATCCACACCTAATTCCTTAGAAGGTAAATCAGCAATATGTCCAAAACTGGACTCTACTTTATAATCTTTTCCTAAAAATTTTTCTATGGTTTTAGCCTTTGCAGGTGACTCAACTATAACTAGATTCTTTGGCATTCTTTGTTTTTTTGAGGTTACAAATGTATATGAAAATTAAGATACAATCCTAATTTGGTCTGAAATAGCATGCATTTTATCGTGTTTTTCACATAACAATAAACTTAAAAAGCCCTACAAACTGTAAGGCTTTTTAATATATTTTTTTATTTATTAATTTAAATACTCGAGTGTACTATCCCAACCTTCAAGCATAAAACTAAATCTAGAAAGACCTTCAGTCAATTCTGAAATATCAAAACTATACGTATTTGTAAAGTATGCTAAACAAATCTCAGGATTGGTTAATTTTAAACTAATATTTGAACTAGCGAAATCCATAACACTTATTGGATAATCTGACACTAAATTCACATTCCAATTCTGGCCATCGCAACCACTTGCTCCAATTGTAATCTCTAAGCAGCTGCCATTTATTTCAGCATCTACAATTGTATAAGTACTTGGCGAAGGTTCTTCATAAAGTTCTAAATCAACAATTGTATTAAAATCACATTCTGAATTTGATTCGTCATCATCATTATTACAAGACACAATGAAAACCAAAGCACAAATACTTAAAACTAATATTTTAATGTTTTTCATAGTGTTGCACTTTATTATTAAGACGGAAAAAACACAAAATGGTTGCGTTAAAATGTTGTATTTTCTTCTATTTGTTTTATTTCATTTTCATCTTCAAATCCAATTACTTCTTTATAAATAAAATATGAAGACAAATAACCAAAAGATGCAGTAACATAAACACCAAATCCACACATCATAAAACCAACTATACCTGCTAATAAACCTGATACAAACATAAGTCCAAAAGAGATTAACCATTTTTTATTACCTAAATCAAAGGCCAACTTAATAATATCAGAAATGGACATATCTGGATTAAAAGCATAGACAACAATAATAAAAGATAATGGAACAACGGCATAAATAATAGGAATAAAGCATAATAACGCAGCAATTAGCGCAATACCGACAGACAATAATGCTAACTTAATTGTTTTGCCTAAATACGCTTTCTTAAAGAAATAAAAATAGTCTTCTCTTCCTATTTGTTCCAAATCTCGCAATTTACAAATACGATAAAATGCTGCTTTTAAAGCAAACGCAATAGTCGCCATAGCAACAATCATAAATAGATATACTACTAGTATTCCTATTATCATAATAGGACCAATTACAGATTGTGAATATGGGTCGTATGGATCATAAGAACCTGAGAAAGCATTAGACAATCCTATAATTACCAATGGTATATAAACTATCATTATTATTGGAATAACCAAAACCATATTTAACAATAATGTTACTAAACCCTGTACCCAAACTTTTTTAAACAATTCAATAGATTGATTAAAAATGGTTCCAAAATCCAAGTCTTTAGCATTTTGAATTCGCTGTTGTATATCTGTTACTGTCATTATATATAATTTGGTTAGTTCATCAAAAGAAATCAATTTTTAGCACATAATCAAATAAACATTACAACTGTCACTTTGTCATAATACATAAAATAATCATATCTTTGCATGCTTATTGAGAGCTGAAGAATTCATTACTACCGATGGAAAAAATAATAGACGAAAACAAACAAGGAGAAACCTTAGCTCTTGATAAAAAAGAAGGTAACCAGAGAAAACTTTTTATTGAAAGTTACGGCTGCGCTATGAACTTTAGCGATAGTGAAATTGTAGCCTCAATTCTATCTGAACAAGGGTTTAATACTACACAAAACTTAGAAGAAGCAGACCTTGTACTGGTGAATACTTGCTCAATAAGAGATAAAGCTGAACAGACTATTAGAAAGCGCTTACAGCAATATAATGTAGTTAAACGAGTTAATCCAAAAATGAAAGTAGGCGTTTTAGGCTGTATGGCGGAACGTTTAAAAACAAAGTTTTTAGAAGAAGAAAAGATTGTAGATTTAGTGGTAGGACCAGATGCCTATAAGGATTTACCAAATCTTTTAGCAAAAGTTGATGAAGGTAGAGATGCCATAAATGTTATTCTTTCTAAAGAAGAAACATATGGAGATATTTCACCTGTGCGATTAAATAGTAACGGAGTTGCTGCATTTGTTTCAATAACGCGTGGATGCGATAATATGTGCACATTTTGTGTTGTACCTTTTACTCGTGGAAGAGAACGTAGTAGAGATCCTCAAAGTATTATCGAAGAAATAAATGATTTATGGTCAAAAGGTTTCAAAGAAATTACACTTTTAGGTCAGAATGTAGATAGCTATCTTTGGTATGGTGGAGGTTTAAAGAAAGATTTTAATAAAGCGACCGATTTCCAAAAAGCAACTGCTGTAAACTTTGCTGATTTATTAGAATTATCTGCAAAAGCTCAACCCAAAATGCGTATTCGTTTTTCGACATCTAATCCTCAGGATTTAACATTAGATGTTATTGAAACAATGGCTAAATACAATAACATTTGTAAACATATTCATTTACCTGTACAAAGTGGTAGTAACCGTGTTTTAAAAGAAATGAACCGTCTTCATACACGTGAAGAATATTTTGAACTGATAGACAACATAAGACGGATTATACCAGAATGTTCAATTAGCCACGATTTAATTGCAGGTTTCCCAACTGAAACTGAGGAAGATCATAAAGACACCTTAAGCTTAATGGAATACGTAAAATACAACTTTGGTTATATGTTTACATATTCTGAACGTCCAGGCACTATGGCTGGCCGTAATATGGAAGACGATGTGCCTGAAGAAACTAAAAAACGACGTCTAAATGATATTGTACAGTTACAACGACAACATAGTGATTTTAGAACGCGCCAACATTTAAATACAACTGTTGAAATATTAATAGAAAAATCATCTAAAAAATCGGATTTACAATGGTCCGGGAGAACATCAGATAATACCGTAGCTGTTTTCCCTAAAGAACACTATAAAATTGGTGATTTAGTTAACGTACATATTACAGATTGTACTAGTGCAACTCTAAAAGGTGAAGCTACAGGCTATTCAATTAATAATTAATGAATCTATAGATTTATACGAATAAATATGGAATCCATTCAAGCTATAAAACAACGCTTTGGTATTATAGGAAACGATCCTAAACTCAATCGTGCTATAGAAAAAGCCATTCAAGTTTCCCCTACTGATATTTCGGTGTTAGTTACTGGCGAAAGCGGAGTCGGTAAGGAAAGTATCCCCAAAATAATACATCAACTCTCGCACAGAAAACATGGCAAATACATTGCCGTAAACTGCGGAGCAATACCAGAAGGCACAATTGACAGTGAGTTATTTGGACATGAAAAAGGTGCTTTTACAGGCGCAACCTCAACACGATCTGGTTATTTTGAAGTAGCCGATGGAGGCACCATATTTTTAGATGAAGTAGGTGAATTACCATTAACAACTCAAGTACGTTTATTACGTGTTTTAGAAAATGGTGAATTTATAAAAGTAGGTTCTAGTAAAGTTCAAAAAACAAATGTTAGAATCGTAGCAGCTACAAACGTTAACATGTTTGAAGCGATTAAAAAAGAAAAATTTAGGGAAGATCTATACTATCGTTTGAGCACTGTAGAAATTAATCTTCCGGCATTACGGGAACGTAAAGAAGATATTCATTTATTGTTTAGAAAATTTGCGAGCGACTTTGCTTTAAAATATAAAATGCCAACCGTAAAGCTAACTGATGATGCAATTAATTTACTATTAAAATACAGGTGGAATGGCAATATTCGTCAATTGCGTAATGTCGCGGAGCAAGTATCAGTACTAGAACAAAATAGAACTATAAACGGCATTACAATTCAGAATTATTTACCAAATACTGGAAGTAATTTACCAGCAGTAGTAAGTACTACTAAATCCGAAAGTGATTTCAGTAGCGAGAGAGAAATTCTATATAAAGTTTTATTTGACATGAAGAGCGATCTTAACGATCTTAAAAAACTTACCATGGAACTCATGAAAACTGGAAGTGCTTCGGATGTTCAAAAAGACAATGAACACTTAATACAAAAAATTTATGGGGATGAAAAAGAAGATGAATTTGTAGCTCCAGTTGAAAATTTAGAAGTTTTATCTATTCCTGAACATACTGAAACTAGCGAGCCAATTATTGATGATGTTGATGACAAATATCACTTTGCTGAAGAAATTGAAGAAGAAGAAACATTATCTTTACACGACAAAGAATTAGAATTGATAAAAAAATCTTTAGAGCGCCATAATGGTAAACGTAAGTTGGCTGCAGCAGAACTTGGCATTAGTGAACGCACGCTCTATAGAAAAATAAAACAATACGACCTTTAGATTAGTCGTAGAGACTCTCGTTGATAGTAGAGGCTCTCGTTGGTAGTTGAGGCTCTCGTTGGTAGTTGAGGCTCTCGTTGGTAGTTGAAGCTCTCGAAACTACCTTAAAAAGAATAATGTATTACAGTGACTTCGAGTAGCCTCAGTCGCCAAAAGTTTAAGTTAATTTTATGAAATCAACTATAACAAAATTCAATAGTAATAGTTTTTAATTTAAGTTGATTCCATGAGACTTTAAAAATTAATAGAAATTAGCGAATGAAAGCTGTAGAAATATTCATGATACGTAAGTCGTTTACTAGAAACAGCTCGGAAACCATTAGGCAAGAAGCTGAAGATTTAATAAACGAAAAACATTATAAAGGTTATCGGCTTATCAATGTAGATTTTGATGTTGCGGATAATACTGGTTATATTTATGAATTTATTACCATGAAGCGACCTAACACCTATTAAATGACAAAATTAAAATACATCTATATACTTGCAATTTGCATAATGTGTACAGGCTGTAAAGTCAATTATTCATTTACAGGAATTACTGAAACACCAGATACATTTCAAGTCAATTTTTTTCAAAATAATGCTGATTTAATTGAACCAGGACTAGATATTGACTTCACCAACGCGCTTCAAGATTTAATTGTAAACCAAACAAGCGCACAACTTGTTAACTCTGGTGGAGAGGTTATTTACGAAGGTGAAATAACAGAATACAGAATTGCACCAATGACTGCAACAGCACAGAATACTGCAGCACAAAACAGATTGACGATTAGAATTAATGTGCGTTATTTTAATACTAAAGATGAAGAAAAGGATTTTGAAAAACCTTTCTCCTTCTTTTTTGATTATCCTGCCAACGACCAACTTGTAGGCAGTATTAAAGACACCGCAATCGAAGAGATATTTGACCGTATAACACAAGATATTTTAAACGCCTCTTTGGCAGACTGGTAATCTATGAAGGTTCAAGAACTCACATATTTATTACAACATCCCGAAGCCATAACAGCAACGCAAGCAGATAATTTATCATCTCAAATTAAAGAATACCCATACTTTCAACCCTTAAGAGCATTATACCTAAAAGGTTTAAAACAAAAAGAAAGTTACAAATACAATAATGCTTTAAAAATTACAGCAGCACATACGACAGACCGTAGTGTTTTATTCGATTATATTACTTCGGAAGTTTTTAATCAAAATGAAATTTCTGAACAGATTAAACAAAATTCAGAAGCAATAAAATATATCGAAGTTAATGCTGTTGATGACATTTCAGTTAACAAAAGTGTTACTATTGACGATGCCTTAAAAGAACAAATTAAAGCTACAGAAGGTGTTTTAGACCCTAATTTATTTAAAGCAAAACCAATCCCTAAACAAAAATTAGAACTTGAGGCTCCAAAAATTGAGGATTCCATAATTGCAGTAGATGTTAAAAACATTACTCCGGAGAAAAAACTTAATATTGGTAAACCATTAGAATTTAATAAATCTGAAAGTCATTCCTTTACAGAATGGTTGAAAATCACAAGCTTTAAACCTATACTACGTGATGATGTTGAAATTAAAAGTAAAGTTGAAATTTCCACGCCACCACTAAAACATAAACTGGCTATTATTGACAAGTTTATTAGCGATAATCCAAAAATAAAACCAATCTCTGATAATGCTCCAAAACCGAAGTTAGTTAATAATGACGATGCTATTTCTGACAGTTTAATGACAGAAACTTTAGCTCGTATTTACTTAGAACAAAAAAACTATGATAAAGCGATTCAATCTTACAAAATTTTAAGTTTGAAATATCCAGAAAAAAGTAGTTTCTTTGCAAACCAATTAAAATTGGTTAAGGAATTAAAAGATAATAATACTATATAAAATGAGTGCATTTACAATATTTTTAATACTAATCGTAGTCGTAGCCTTTTTACTAGTAGTAGTAATTATGGTACAGAATCCTAAAGGCGGAGGTTTATCATCATCTTTTGGTGGAGGTGGCACACAGCAATTAGGAGGTGTAAAGAAAACTGGTGACTTTTTAGACAAGAGTACTTGGTTTTTAGCAACAGTACTAATTCTGTTAATCTTAGCTTCTAATTTAACAATTGATTCTGGTGTAACAACTGAATCTAAAGCGTTAGATACTAATGAACCAACAGATTTACCTATTTCTGCACCTGCAACAACTGACGATTCAAGTACAACTGACAGTTCTACACCAGAATAATAATAATACAGATTTTATTATAACAAAAACATTGAGCCAACTTTCTAAGTTGGCTTTTTTTATTCGGAACTATTCGGCATTAAGGTCTGAAACTTTGTCAGTCTAAGGTACTTGGCATAATTTTCGAAATACGCTAAAGCGTAAATTATAAATTAAACAACTAAAAACATACTTAAAAATGGGCTTAAACATTAAACCTTTAGCAGATCGTGTTCTTGTAGAACCAAAGGAAGCTGAAACAACTACGGCTTCAGGTATTATTATTCCAGATAACGCAAAAGAAAAACCGCAAAAGGGAACTGTTGTTGCAATTGGCAACGGAAAAAAAGATGAACCTTTAACAGTAAAAGTTGGTGACACTGTTCTTTACGGAAAGTATGGTGGTACAGAACTAAAATTAGAAGGCAAAGACTATTTAATGATGCGCGAGAGTGACATCTTGGCAATTATTTAATTGTCATTCCTACGAAAGCAGGAATCTCATCAATCAAACTAAATTTATTAATTAATAAAAAATAGATTTCCACTTTGGTGGAAATGCTAAAATTAAAATTTTAACGATGGCAAAAGATATAAAATTCGATATTGAAGCACGCGACGGACTTAAACGTGGAGTCGATGCTTTAGCAAACGCAGTAAAAGTAACATTAGGACCAAAAGGTCGTAATGTTATTATTGGAAAATCATTTGGTGGACCACAAGTAACTAAAGATGGTGTTTCTGTAGCAAAAGAGATTGAGCTAGAAGATGAATTAGAAAACATGGGAGCACAGATGGTAAAAGAAGTTGCTTCTAAAACTAACGATTTAGCAGGTGATGGAACAACTACAGCAACTGTGTTGGCACAAGCAATTGTAAAAGAAGGTCTTAAAAATGTTGCTGCTGGCGCAAACCCAATGGATTTAAAACGTGGTATTGACAAAGCTGTTGAAGCCATTGTAAAAGACTTAGATAAGCAATCTCAGAAAGTAGGTAGCTCTTCAGATAAAATCAAACAAGTTGCAGCTATTTCTGCAAATAACGATGATAATATTGGTGATTTAATTGCTACGGCTTTTGGTAAAGTTGGTAAAGAAGGAGTCATCACTGTTGAGGAAGCTAAAGGAATGGAAACTTACGTTGACGTAGTTGAAGGTATGCAGTTCGATAGAGGTTATTTATCTCCTTATTTTGTAACAGATGCTGATAAAATGATTGCAGATTTAGAAAATCCATACATTTTATTATTCGATAAAAAGATTTCCAACTTACAAGAAATTCTGCCAATTTTAGAGCCAGTTGCACAATCTAGTCGTCCTCTATTAATCATCGCTGAAGATGTAGAAGGACAAGCTTTAGCAACTTTAGTAGTAAACAAATTACGTGGTGGACTTAAAATTGCAGCCGTTAAAGCTCCAGGTTTTGGTGACAGACGTAAAGCAATGTTAGAAGATATTGCAATCCTTACAGGAGGTGTTGTAATTTCGGAAGAAAGAGGTTTCTCTTTAGAAAATGCTGATTTATCTATGTTAGGTACTGCTGAAACTGTTACCATTGACAAAGACAATACAACAATTGTAAATGGAAGTGGAAAAGCTGCTGATATTAAAGCACGCGTTAGCCAAATAAAAGCACAAATTGAAACAACAACATCTGATTACGATAAAGAAAAGTTACAAGAGCGCTTAGCGAAATTAGCTGGTGGTGTTGCTGTATTATACGTTGGAGCTGCTTCTGAAGTAGAAATGAAAGAAAAGAAAGACCGTGTGGATGATGCTTTACATGCAACAAGAGCTGCTGTTGAAGAAGGTATTGTTGCTGGTGGTGGAGTTGCATTAGTAAGAACTAAGAAAACTTTAGAAAAACTTACTACTGAAAATCTAGACGAAACTACAGGTGTACAAATTGTAAATAAAGCGATTGAATCGCCGTTACGCACTATTGTAGAAAATGCTGGTGGAGAAGGTTCCGTAGTTATTAATAAAGTATTAGAAGGTAAGAAAGATTTTGGTTATGATGCTAAGTCCGAAACCTATGTCGATATGCTTAAAGCCGGAATCATCGACCCTAAAAAAGTAACACGTATTGCTTTAGAGAATGCTGCTTCTGTAGCTGGCATGATTTTAACCACTGAGTGTGCACTTGTAGAAATTAAAGAAGATGCACCTGCTATGCCACCAATGGGTGGAGGCGGAATGCCAGGAATGATGTAGTCGCATTTTACTAAAATAATAATAAACCTAAAAGCCTTTGATGAGAATCAAAGGCTTTTGTTTTTTAATCCATTCGGGTTTTTAAATTCGATTATATCAACTTTTTTCTAGAAAAGTATTTTAGCTGATATTCCTCATTGTAGTTCAAATTGATAATATCAATATTTGTATATAACCCAAAAAATAACATCATGAAAACAATAGAAGAAACTCGATTTATTGATAACGTAGTCGAAACACTAAGAAAAGCGTCTATTGAAATGGAAGAACTTCAGGTGCATGCTGCCTTAGGAAAAGCAGAAGCTAAAGAGAAATTTGAAGAAGTAAAAAAGAAATTTAATCTAGTTCTGCATGAAGCGAAATCTAAAATAACTGAAGGAAAGGACAAAGTAGAAGAAATTGATACGAAATTTGATGAGTTACGAGTGCAATTAGAATTAGGAAAAGCTGATGGATTAGACAGTTTTAGAAAAGAAAAAAGAAAACTACTCGCGAAGCTTTACGAAATTGAAGTAAAAATAAAAACTAACAAACATCTAAATCGTTTGTACGCTTTTGTATTACTAGAGATTGAAAAATTTAAGCTCAACTTATCAATCTTAGAACAAAAATTTGAACAAGGTAAAGAAGGTGCAAAAGTTTCCTTTGAAAAAGGAAAGCAAGAATTTAATCAATTCATAGAAACTATTAAAGTTAAGTATGGTAAAGAAGAAGAATCTACTAAGTGGGAACACTTTCAAGGTGAAATTTCAGAAGCATTTTTACACTTTAAAAAAGCTTTCATACAACCAGCATAATTTCTTGAATTACAAATACTTTCAGATTTTAACCAAAAGAGCAGTGAATTATAATTCACTGCTCTTTTTAAATAGAATCTAATTTTCCTTTTTCATAATCATGAAAACCATTTAAATTCAAACATATATTTATTCATTCATATACCACCATTCATCATGGTCACCTTTTCTAATATCTCTTATCATGCCAAATGCCAGAATAATAGAAAATACAATAAAGACAATACCTATTATTGATATATCTCCCCAAAGTGGTCTTATTCCAGAAATAATAAATAATGAGCCTCCAATAATTAATGCCGCCATTATAAAAGCTGTAACTATCTGTTTTGTAATTCTGTGCACAGTATGCACAATAGGATCAACACCTTTATGTGTTAAATCAACCTTGATTTCGCCTCTATTTATTTTTCTGATAGTATTTTTTAAATCTCGAGGAAACTCCTCCATATAATTGGATAACTCATACATTGAATTTACAGCTTTTTCACCAAATCTTACTGGATTGAAACTCTTAGCTACTGCACGTATCAAAAATGGTTTAACAACAGCAAATTGATCGAGATCAGGATCTAACTTACTTACCACACCCTCAATGGTTACCAAAGATCTAGCAAATAGGAAGAAATGCGTTGGCACTTTTATTCCATGTGCAATAATAATATCTTTAAGTTCTAACAAAATAGTACTCATTTCATTTTTATGAACCGACCTCACATAATATTTTTCCACAAACTCGTTAATATCAAACTCTAAAGCTCTAAAATCTTTAATGTTGGTATAATTTGATAATTGCTGTAAGGCTTTAATAATTTTATTAACATCTCTACGTGTAATGGATAAAAATAATTTTCCAAAAACCTCAATATCTCTAGGAAGAATACTTCCCATCATTCCAAAGTCTAAGTAACAAATATGACTATTTGGAAGTACTAACAAATTGCCCGCATGTGGATCTGCATGAAAGAAACCATAATTAAAGATTTGCTTAAAATAACTTTTGGTTAAACGTCTCGCAATAACTTTAGCGTCTATTTCCTTTTCTTTTAATTCACCAAAATCGTCAACTTTTATTCCAGACATAAACTCCAGTGCCAATACTTTAGTTGTAGTATATTGGCGATAAACCTTTGGTGCTACCGCATAATTACCAGCACTTTTATCGTTAGTAATATTATTATAAAAGCGTTGCGCATTGATAGATTCGTTAATAAAATCGAGTTCTTTAATAATGGCTTCTTCAAAATTTTTAACAAGTCCAATAGGATCAAAACTCTTAATAGATGGTATTCTTTTTTGAAGAATCTCTGCAATACTAAACATCACTTTAATATCTTCTTCTATAATTTCCTTTATACCAGGTCGTTGAATTTTTAATGCAACACGTTTACCATCCTTAAGTGTTACTTTATGGACTTGCGCCATCGAAGCAGAAGCAAATGGTGCTGGCTCAAACCATGCGAACAAATTTTCTACACTATCTTTTAATTCAATTTCCACCATTTGTTTTGCCAACTCTTGAGGCATTGGTGGTACATTATCTAATAATTTTTCGAGCTCAATAGTGAGTTTTAATGGAATTAAATCAGGACGATTACTAAGTATTTGTCCGAATTTCACAAATGTGGGACCAAGTTCTTCACAAACTAATCGCATTTTTTCCCATTTAGTAAATTTTGTTGCATGTTCCCTTGAAGATTTTGGAACAAGTTTTTGAAGAAATTGATAGCGTTTTTTTTCTTCTAAATATTGCACTAAATCTTCAAAACCGTACTTTACCAAAACCTTTAGTATCTGATTGTAACGTGCAGTAGACTTATATTTTTTTCCTATGTCTTTATAAAGACTCATGTTAAGATTTTGCTTCGAGTTTATTTAATCTTGCTTCGAGCAAAGCAATTTTAGCATCGGCTTTTTGTAAATTACCATGTAAAGCTTTAATCTCATCGAGATGTGCAATATTCATTTTTTTATAAACCTTAGAGACAACATCTTCAATTTTAGATTCTAGCTCAATTTTCACTTGTTCTGCTTTGAGCTTAATTTTATCTAATAACTCTAATTCGTTTCCATCTTCATCTAACATAGATTCAGATGCTAATTCATTAACATCTTTAGCCTTGCCTTCTGACCATTCACCAAACTTATCTAATAAATGTGTGTCTCGAGCCAACACATAGAGACTCGATGAGAGTGTAACGAGTTCAATTAACGTTTTGGTTTTCATGTGTTTTTATTTTATTGTTTTTCAATGTCACATGCTGTTCGCTATTAATCATTTATATAGATGATAAAATATTGAACATGCTCGTTTCATGATTTATTAAGGTTAATATTTACTTATTACAAGGTATTGCTAAACATAGTTTCCCAAAATGATTTTAATCAGTTGGTATGTCCCCTTTGACACTTATTTTTGATACTGTAATTATCAAATAAAGAATCATGAAATCACTACCTATCTCATCAATAATGACAAAAAATGTAGTTTGTGTTTCACCCGAACAAAAGATTATAGATGTGAAGCATATCTACGAAAAAAAGAAGTTTCACCATCATATACCTGTAACAGAAAATGGTAAATTGGTTGGTATGGTAAGTCTAATTGATTTTATGTATAAAATCAAAGGCGCAGGTCTTGACGATGATAACGCCATATATCATGAGTTAACTGTTAAAGACATTATGAGTCCAAATCCAGTTACTATTGGCACTGACACGACCATAGAATCTGTTGCTGAAGAATTTGCAAAAGGACGCTATAGAGCGATTCCTATTGTTAAGAACGAAAGTGTATTAGGCATTGTTACCACAGCTGATTTAATTAGGTTTTTTATGAAGAAATGAAAATATTTTAAAAATTTTGACAATGCCAAGTCTAATCAAAAAAAACCTGAATTAAAATTCAGGCTTTTTTCTATTTGTTTGTATTTTTTATCCTTTCTCCTTTTCATGTTCCTTCTGCACTTCTTCATCTCTATACTTACAACAAGGATGTACAGAATTGTATTGCTCATCTGTAGCTTTAATTTCCTTTGTATCATGGCCAACAGCAGCTATTTTTTTAGAAATAGTCTTTATATCCGTTTTATGTTCGTCATAAATAAGTTTTAGCTCATGTGTCTCTACATTCCAAACTGCGGACTTTACTCCTTTAGTTCTAATAGCAGCTTTTTCTATACGTTCTTTACACATTCCACATACACCATCAACTTCAATCGATGCTTTTGCATTTTTATTTTGAGCAAAAGTTACTGTTGTAAGTAATACTGTAAAAATTAAAATTATTCGTTTCATATTAGTTTGTTTTTTTATTTTATGAGATTCCTGCTTTCGCAGAAATGGGCTATTTTATTCTATATCGCACGCCTGCATAATACATACTACCAAAAATTGGACCATACACAAAATTACTATCAAAATTTGAACCAAATGGATTATCAGCACTAATAATTGGGTTACTTTGTCTTATGTTAGTCACATTTTCTCCACCTAAATATACTTCAAATTTAGGAGAAAACACTTTAGTGACTTGTAGGTTAAACGTTCCAATGGTCGGTGAATAGTCATCTAATTGATATTCTAAGGAACTTAAATCTGTACTTGGAAAGCGTTGTGAGCTCAACCAATTATATGTTGCATCAAACTTCCATTGTTTTACTCCGTCTTTCAGGCGAGTTTCATAAGACGCATTGGCAAATAAACGATGCTTTGGTATTAATGGTTTTTCTAACTTTCCAGAATTATAATCTGTTTTAATATCATAATATTTATATGCTGTACGTATATCAAAATTCTCAAAAACATTATAATTAAATTCGAACTGAAAACTATTAGCATAACTGTCTCCTTCAAGATTATAAAAATTAACCTCAAACGGGTTTTCCCAATCGACTACAACTTGATTTTGAAATTCAGTTCTATAAAAATCTAAGGTGATATCAGCCTTTCTTTCAAATAAATTAAAACCTTGTAGATAACTCACTCCATAATTCCATGCAATTTCCGGATCTAAACCATAAATCTTTCCTCCAGAATTTAAGACATTAATTTGTCTAGAGCTCGAAAACATATTCTGATTTTCAGCAAATATATTAGCACTTCGTTTACCTCTACCTATAGATGCTCTAAGAGCAGATTTTTCCCAAGGAGAATATCGTAAATGTAATCGAGGTGTTACAAAAAAGCCAAGTCTATTATGTTGATCTACTCTTACTCCTGCCGTTAAGGTTAGTTTATTTAAATCATCATAAGCATACTCAAAAAAACCACCAACCGAGTTTTCAGTTCGCTCGTAAGTATCAGTATTTACCAATTCATCATAATGATCGTATGTAAAACTTAATCCTGTTTTAACCTTATGGCGAGAATCTGAAATTATACTGTTATATACCAAATTTGAATAAAAACTACTATGTTCAATATCATAGAGATTTAATCCGAAATAAGAATCTTGTTTATGATGACTATAAGCAGTTTGAAAGCCTAAACTTTGATACGGAACTTTTGGGTTTACATATCCCAATTTAGTAGTAACTTCAAAACGTTCTGTATTAATTTCGCTTCCCCAATAATTAGTAGTTCCTTTATCTGTATCTGGATTAAAATCTACCTGTCCTGCTTGTTTTTCGTCATTTAAATATCTTAAATTAATAAAACTTACCACACCTTTTTCTGGATTAGTATATTGCCATCGGTTCATTACATTAATTTGATTATACAATGGCATGTCTAAAAATCCATCGTCGTTAACATCGTGCTTTTTCTGATGCGTATTACCATGTAAATACAATCCTGTACTCCATTTTTCTGACACTTTAGTATTGATGTGAGTATTTAATTCTAATCGCTCATTAGATCCACCATAAAGGTTAACAAACAACTTATCATCTGTAGTTGGTTTTACAAGCTCAGCATTAATTTGGCCTGCAATGCTTTCGAACCCATTAACAACACTTCCTGTACCTTTTGTAATTTGTATACTCTCTACCCAAGTACCTGGAATAAAGCTTAACCCATAAGCTTGAGAAGCACCACGAATAGCAGGAATATTCTCTGTTGCAATTAAAATATAAGGAGAATTTAAACCCAACATTTTTATTTGTCGTGTTCCTGAAACTGCATCGGCAAAATTTACATCAATAGATGGATTGGTTTCAAAACTCTCTGACAGATTACAACAAGCTGCTTTTAATAATTCGTCACTACTTACAAAAAGTGTATTTGTAGCTTTTAGATACGATTTTGAAGTAGCTTGTTTTCGTGATGTAACCGTTACCACATCTAACTCTTCTGATGCTTGTAAAACATGTTTAATAAATCTATTAGAATTCACTGTAATAGTATCGGCTTTAAAGCCAACATAACTAATAACTAATTTATTAAACGAGAATTTATATGGTAACGAAAATGTGCCATCTTCTCCTGTAATAGCACCAACTGATGAATTTAACCAGTAGACATTTGCACCAGGTAGTGGCATTTCTTTTGTGCTGCTTGTTTCTAAAACAACACCTTTTAATTGTTCTTGCGCTGATATTATTAGCGTCAAAAACATGAATTTTATAAATAAATATTTTTTCATTTGTTTGATTGTAGATATAACTAAATAGCGCAAAAAATGCACTTCCTTAACGCGTACTAAGGGTTATCTAAATCAAATAAGGTAAGTTTCATCTAAGAGCTGAATGTCCTTGACGAGATTAGGCGGTGAATAATCTTTGTGAGGAATAATGTGAATTGATAGTCCTTCAAAAAGATTTACATAAGAGAAACAATAAGCTAAAAGAACTTGCTTTTTTAAAGCATCTAAGTCCTTAAACGAATTATTGGTAAATTGATTTATCCCTTCTAATACATCAACTTCATCTTTACAACATGATTTTTTAATGTTATCAGAAGCATTCATTTCAGCTACATCGTCAGCGCATTTTTCAGTTTCAGAAAATATAGCAACATCAACTAACACATTTCCACAGAAATGTTTTTCTATCGTTAATGATAATGTTGAAAACAATACCAAAAATGACAAAGTAATTGAAAATACTTTTTGAATTAATGAAAATTTCACAGGGCAAAGCTACAAAATAATTCAAGAATGGTATCTTATTTATTAAACTCTTAACGATTAAGATTGAAGTAATAGAAAGCAGGTAATAATAGAATTAATCCAATTGGTTGAATTAAAAATCGTCTAATATTAAAAAACAAATAATAATCTTCTTGTATTGGGTTTATAACAAAATATAAAAACGGAATTAGTAATAAAACATATGCGACAGAATAGAGCAACAGCGAAAATTTAATAATACTTTTATCTTTAAATACCACATACAATATTGCTAGTGAGATGACTGTATTTAGTATAAAACGTAAACTTGTAAATAGAACCAACTTAGCAACTTCTCGTCTTGGACTATCGACATACAAATAATCGTTTTCGAAGAAAGTTAAATATGGATCGTAGAATAATACATCTTCAAATGCTCTAATTAACACTAAAAGCAATACTAATATCCCGACTAATATAAATTTCACTGCATTATGCATTAGTCTTTAAGTTTTTAGAAAAGCGATTAACCCAAAACATCCAAAGTAAAAAAACTGTTCCGTATATGAGCATTGGAAATATTACTGTATGTAAAATTTCTCGTCTCCAAGGATAATGGTACAATCCTATAGAAAGGATTACAATTCTAATTAGATTAAATGCATATATAATAATGCTACCAGCTAAACAGTAGATAAATGTAGTTTTAAATTTCCCTGCAAAAGCAACTATAAATGCAATAAATAAATTAATAATGCTTACTGCATTACAACCTTCTATTACTCTTGCCACAAACTTATCATTAATAATAATTTTCATTGATGGTTCTGATGGATGAGGTAAAACATTAGAGTCATAGCCTAAACCATTAAGTAAAGCATTAGTTTGACGTGCTACTAGATTTGTTGCGTAATCTGGATAGAATTTAGAACCATCAGATAAATTTAAATACATATTATAACCGATAGTCAACACAGAATAAACTACTAAAAACGTAATTATAAACCGAATTACTAATTTGTATTTTTTTAAAAGTGCTTTCAAATATAAGGTGCCGTTAAGTATCAAACTTTTTAAACACAAAAGCGATAAATAAGTTCGATGTTAAAATTATAAAAAACAGTATTTTAAAACAGTGCTTTTTAAATACTTTTACCAAAAGTTATTAAACACATGAATTTACAAGCCCTAAAACCTGAAATAAAATCAATCATTTCTCAACAAAACCTTAGTATTGATGAGCGATTATTAAAGATTTGCGAATTACTAGAAGCAAATATTGATTATTATAATTGGGTTGGTTTTTATTTTAAAAATGGGGATAAAGACGAATTAAAATTAGGGCCTTATGTTGGTGAGCCAACTAATCATACAATTATCCCTTTTGGTAAAGGTATTTGTGGACAAGTTGCTGTAACTAATAAGAATTTTGTTGTTCCAGACGTTGCAGCACAAGACAATTATATCGCATGTAGCATTACTGTAAAAGCAGAAATTGTAGTCCCAATATTTATAAATGGTGAAAACATTGGTCAGATAGATATCGACTCCAATACTCCAGATCCTTTCACAGAAGCTGACGAACGTTTTTTAGAGTTTGTTTGTACTAAAGTTGCTCTGCTCCTTTTGTAAATTAATTTTTTATCGGTTTACATTCCAGTACGTATCGCTTCTACTGGATCTAGTTTGGACGCTGAAATTGCAGGAATAACCCCAGAAATTAAACCAATAAATGTAGACAAACAGAAGCCGAGAAACATGTTCCAAAAGGATAATACAAATTCAAAGTCTTCTACATAACCATTCATTACCATTGCAATTACCCATACCAAGAACAATCCAACTAATCCACCAACTATAGCTAATATTACAGATTCAAATAAAAATTGAAGTAAAATAAATCTATTTTTTGCGCCCAAAGATTTTTGAATACCTATAAGGTTAGTCCGCTCTTTTACACTAACAAACATAATGTTGGCAATACCAAAACCGCCAACTAAAAGCGAAAAGCCACTTATTACCCAACCAATAACATTTAAAGTACCTATTATTCCATCTATGGCATCCTGAAGTCCTGAAATAACACTAATAAAAAATGTGTTAATCTCATCTGGTTTTAAGCCTCTTTTACTTCTAAGCATCTGGACAACTTCTGCTTTCAACCCTTCAATATCAGCTTCTTCTTTAGGTTTAATAATTACTATATTCCTAAAACTAGAATTGTTATCACCAAATCTTTTTCTAACATAGTTAGCAGGAAGAAAAATAGACACATCATTACTATCCCCAAAAAGTCCTGAACCTTCTTTTTTTACCACACCAATAACAGTGAATTTTTGACCATAAAGACGAACCTTTTTACCTATTGGCTCTAAACTTCCGAACAAAGATTTAGCAATTTCAGATCCAATGACAACGACCGCTTTACCTGAGTTAGATTCGGATTCATTATAAAATCGTCCTTTTTCAAATTCAAGAACCTGAATATCTGTAAATTCGTTAGACACAACTACTGTATTGATGCTACTAACTAATTCAGATTCATATCTAATATTTTCTCTTCTAACAAATAATTGAAATGCAACATGTTCAGCATCAGATAATGAAGATTTTAATTGCTTATACTCTTCATAAGTGATTTCATCAAACTGCTCGCGTTTCCATCTTGGAACATCTGTTGGCCCAAAAGACATATTTGCCAAATACATGGTGTTACTATCTAAAGCAGATAGACTATCTCTAATATTTTTATCTAATGAATCTACAGCAGCTAATACTGCAATTATTGAGAATATACCTACAGTTACGCCCAATAGTGATAAAAACGTTCTTAACTTATTATTACGAAGTGCATTTAATGCAAATGAGAAACTTTCCTTAAATACTCTTAGATATACCAGCATAACTTTTTAAAAATCGATTTAAAGATACTACTTATAAGAAAGTAACTTCCAAAAGTCAAAAAAACTAAATTTCAAAAAGTTCAATTGAAGTTCTTTTTTTATCACAGTTATTTGAAATTTGGGTTTTGGATATTGAATTTTACACTAATATCTCTGATTTTTTATTTTTACATTCCTGTTCTTATCGCCTCAACAGGATCTAATTTTGAAGCAGAAATTGCTGGAATCACACCAGAAATTAAACCAATAAGTGTGGAAATACAAAATCCTAAAAACATGTTTCCGAACGAAAGTACAAATTCAAAATCATCAACAAATCCATTCATAACCATAGCAATTACCCAGACCAAAAATAGACCAACCAAACCACCTACAACAGCTAATATTACTGCTTCAAATAAAAATTGAAATAAGATGAATTTGTTCTTAGCTCCTAAAGATTTTTGAATACCTATAAGATTGGTACGTTCTTTTACACTAACAAACATAATATTAGCAATACCAAAGCCACCAACTAGTAGTGAGAAACCACTAATTACCCAGCCAATTATATTTAAAGTTGATATTATAGCATCTACAAAAGTCATTAACCCAGATAATTTATTTACAAAAAAGTCATCATCCTCATCTGCTTTCAATCCTCTAAAAGCTCTAATTTTTTGTTTTAATACTTGCTCAAAAGCTCCAATATCTACTCCGCTTTTTGGCTTAATTATAACTGCACCTGGTAACCCATTAACACCACCATTATTAAAACGTCTAACAAAATTTGAAGGTACATAAGCTCTATCATCTGGCGAATCACCTAGACCTGCTCCTACTTTTTTAAGAACACCAATAACGGTAAGCTTCCTTCCGTAAACACGAACTTGTTTTCCAATAGGATTAAGGTTATCAAATAAGTTTTCTGCTAAATTTGCACCCACAACTATAACTGGAGCTCCCGTATCAGATTCTAACTCCGAGTAAAACCGTCCTTTTTCAACTTTAAAATCTTCTATCGCATAAATACCATTGGAAACAGGAGTAACATTAACACCTGCAACGGTTTCCGCTTGATATCTCACCGTTTCATTACCACCAAAAATTACATATGCAGAAGCTTCAATATCTGTTACATTTCGTTTTATGTACTCATAATCATCATAATCAGTTTGAGGAAAATTATCGCGTTTCCAACGAGGTACGTCTGTAGGACCAAATGAATATTTAGACAAGTAAATTGTGTTTTTATCTAAACCTGCCAAATTCTCTTTTATATTTTTATCTAATGAATCTACAGCAGCCAAAACAGCTATGATGGAAAAGATTCCAACCGTAACGCCTAATAAGGACAAAAACGTACGAAGTTTGTTATTCCTAAGCGCGTTTAATGCAAACGAAAAACTCTCTTTAAACACTCTTAAATAGACAAGCATAGTTGGGCTGTTTTATAACATTTTAAAGATAGGACGTTTTCAACAATTTATTGTTACAAAAAACTTAAAGAAACTAGTTTTTACACTAAGATTTTCTTTCTGAATATGCGTATTTTTGCGCCATCTAAAACACAACACAACATTATGAGCAACAAAACCATTTCATCTGCACTTATTTCTGTATTTAGTAAAGATGGATTAGCACCAATTGTAAAAAAACTAAACGACCTTAACGTAACCATCTATTCTACTGGTGGCACGGAGAAATTTATAAAAGATTTAGGTATTAATGTTGTACCTGTAGAAGATATCACATCGTACCCATCAATTTTGGGAGGACGCGTTAAAACATTACACCCAAAAGTTTTTGGAGGCATCTTAAATCGTCAAAACCACGAAGGTGATGTTGCTGAATTAAAAGAATACGAAATTCCGCAAATTGATGTAGTAATTGTAGATTTATATCCTTTTGAAAAAACTGTATCTTCTGGAGCAAGTAATCAAGATATTATAGAAAAAATTGATATTGGTGGTATTTCTTTAATTAGAGCTGCTGCAAAAAATTACGAAGATGTTACTTGTGTATCTTCAGTTAATGACTATTCAGAATTTTTAGAGTTACTAGAAACCAAAAACGGGGAAACTTCTAATGATGATAGAAAACGATTTGCGGCTAAAGCTTTTAATGTGTCTTCGCATTACGATTCTGCAATTTTTAACTATTTCAACAAAAACCACGAAATAGCTACTTTAAAAATTTCTGAAACGGAAGGAAAAGTGTTACGCTATGGTGAAAACCCGCATCAAAGAGGGTTTTTCTTTGGAAACTTTGATGATATATTTACGAAACTTCATGGAAAAGAATTAAGCTACAACAATCTTTTAGATGTTGATGCAGCTGTAAATTTAATGTTAGAATTTAAAAATGATGCTCCTACATTCGCCGTTTTAAAGCATAATAACGCATGTGGTTTAGCACAACGAGACACTTTACATCAAGCTTATGTAGATGCTTTAGCTGGTGATCCTGTTTCTGCTTTTGGCGGAGTTTTAATTAGTAATTCTAAAATTGATGTTGCTACGGCAGAAGAAGTTCACAAACTATTCTGTGAAGTGGTAATAGCTCCTTCGTTTTCTGATGAAGCTTTAGAAATTCTTAAAGGCAAAAAGAATCGAATTCTATTAGTTTTAAATGATATTGAAATGCCAAAGACTAATGTAAGAAGTTGTTTAAATGGTGTTTTGGTTCAAGATAGAAACAACATTACAGATTCGCTTGATGGTTTAAAACCTGTAACCAAAAGCAATGCTACTAAAGATGAATTTGACGATTTAATATTTGCTTCAAAAATTTGCAAACACACAAAATCCAATACGATTGTATTAGCAAAAAACAAACAATTGTGTGCTAGCGGAACAGGGCAAACGAGTAGAGTTGATGCTTTAAACCAAGCAATTCATAAGGCAAAATCTTTCAATTTTGATTTAAACGGAGCTGTTATGGCGAGTGATGCATTTTTCCCATTTCCTGATTGTGTTGAGATTGCAGATAATGCTGGCATTACTGCAGTTATTCAACCTGGTGGATCTATAAAAGACGAATTAAGTATTAATTATTGCAACGAAAATGAAGTAGCAATGGTATTTACAGGCACACGTCATTTTAAGCATTAAAATAATCTAAGAAAAAAATCAAGCAATAAACGTCTATATTCGTAGATATTTCGTATAATTTATTACATTTACAGATAGTCGCAAAAAGAAGACTAGAATAACCCAAATAATTTAGAATAGCGCATGGGATTTTTTGATTTCCTAACGGAAGAAATAGCCATTGATTTAGGAACCGCAAATACACTGATAATACACAACGACAAAGTTGTTGTTGATAATCCTTCGATAGTAGCAAGAGACCGCATAAGTGGTAAAATAATAGCAGTTGGTAAAGAAGCCAACATGATGCAAGGAAAAACGCACGAAAACATTAAAACTATACGTCCATTAAAAGATGGTGTTATTGCAGATTTTGATGCTTCTGAACAAATGATTAGTTTGTTTATTAAAAACATACCTGCCTTAAAGAAGAAATTTTTTAATCCATCTTTACGTATGGTAGTTTGTATTCCTTCAGGTATTACTGAAGTAGAAATGCGAGCCGTAAAAGAATCTTGTGAACGTGTTAACGGAAAAGAAGTTTATCTAATACACGAACCAATGGCTGCTGCTATTGGTATTGGCGTTGATATTATGCAACCAAAAGGAAACATGATTGTAGATATAGGTGGTGGAACAACTGAAATTGCAGTTATTGCTCTTGGTGGTATTGTTTGTGATAAATCTGTGAAAGTAGCAGGTGATGTATTTACAAATGATATTATTTATTATATGCGAACACAGCATAACTTATATGTTGGAGATAGAACTGCTGAAAAAATTAAGATACAGATTGGTGCAGCTACTGAAGATTTAGAGTTACCACCAGAAGACATGAGTGTTCAAGGTCGAGATTTATTAACAGGAAAACCAAAACAAGTTCAGATTTCATTCCGTGAAATTGCTAAAGCATTAGATAAATCGATTTTACGTATTGAAGATTCTGTAATGGAAACTTTATCACAGACTCCTCCAGAATTAGCAGCAGATATTTACAACACAGGTATTTATTTAGCTGGTGGTGGATCAATGTTAAGAGGATTGGACAAGCGTTTATCTCAAAAAACTGATTTACCAGTTTATATTGCTGAAGATCCTTTAAGAGCTGTAGTTAGAGGTACAGGTATTGTACTTAAAAACTTATCAAAATATAAAAGCGTATTGATTAAATAAGTAGTAAATAATGCAACAAATTTTCAATTTTGTTATTAGAAACAAAACCTTTCTGTTGTTTTTATTGCTTTTTAGTATTGGCTTAGCTTTAACCATTCAGTCACATTCATATCATAGAAGTAAATTTATTAATTCAGCTAATGGATTAACAGGTGGTGTTTATGGCACCTTTAATTCTGTCGATCAGTATTTTAACTTAAAGGATGAGAACACTATTCTATCTGAAGAAAACAAAAGATTAAGAGAACAATTATTTAATACGTCTAATTCTGTCGACTCTGCATATATTGACAGTACATTTTCAAATGGATTGTATAAAGTTTTCACTGCAGATGTGTATAAAAATAGTTACTCGCTTACCAACAATTACCTCACTTTAAATAAAGGAGAAAATGACAGTATCAAAGAAGATTTTGGTGTCATTACTTCTAAAGGAATTATTGGTATTATCGACAATACATCAAATAATTATGCCACAGTGTTATCTATTCTAAATACGAAAAGTCAAATCAACGCTAAACTAAAATCTAGTAATCATATTGGTTCTTTAACTTGGAATGGCGATTCACCAGAATTCACTCAACTCATTGATGTTTCTAAATTTGCACCAGTAAAAGTTGGAGACACTATCGTTACTGGTGGACAATCTGCAATTTTCCCTAAAGGTATTGGCATTGGTGTTATTAATAGTTTTGAAACTGATATTAGTGGTGATACTTATAATATTCAAGTTAAATTATTTAATGATATGACAAATATTGGAACCGTTTATATCATAGAAAATATGGATAGAATAGAAATTAAAACTCTAGAAGAAAGCATAGATGAATAGTGTCATTGGAATAAATATCACTAGATTTATAACACTTCTTTTAGTGCAAGTTTTAATATGTAATAATATTAATTTCTTAGGTTACATCAACCCATATATTTATATCATTTTCATCTTTCTATTTCCTATAAGAGACACGAGATTGGTTTTATTATTAGTAAGTTTTTTACTAGGTATGTTGGTTGATATGTTTTCTGATTCAGGAGGTGTTCATGCAGTTGCTGCTGTTTGTTTAGCCTACACAAGACCTGTTCTACTTAAAACATCTTTTGGCTCACTATACGAGCATCATACAATAAAGTTTAACAACACCGATATTGGTAGTCTAATTACATACATAGCATTTGGTACTGTATTACACCATTTTATATTATTCTCTCTTGAAATATTTAACATCTCTGGCATAATTTTAACACTAAAAAAGACGTTATTTTCTAGTATTTTTACAATACTATTAAGTGTCTTAATTATTATTCTTTTTAGCCAAAATCGAAAATGAGAAAACTGCTATTATTAACAACTGTTGTTCTTGTTGGCCTCGTATTTATTGCACGCTTATTCTATCTTCAAATTTACAGTAGTTCATCTTTTGATATTTTTGAAGACAATGCCATAAAGAAAGAGTACAATTATCCTAAACGTGGTTATGTTTATGATAGAAATGGAAAGCTTTTAGTTGCCAATCAACCTTCTTATGATGTTATGGTAATACCTAGAGAGGTTGAACCAATGGATTCTTTACGCCTATATGAATTTTGTGATTTATTAAAAATAACACGGCAAGAATATGACAAAAAGCTAAGCAGAGCAACAAATTATTCGCCAAGACTATCCTCTCCTTTTGTACAGCAGTTATCCAAAAACGATTATGCTGTATTGCAAGAAAAGATGCGAAAATATGTTGGGTTCTATATTCAGAAAAGATCTCTTAGATCCTATCAAACTACAATAGGAGCAAACGTTCTTGGTGATATTGGTGAGGTAAATCGTCGAATAATTGCAAAACAGCCTTATTACACAATGGGAGATCTTATTGGTAAACAAGGCATTGAGAAAACCTATGAAAATACCTTAAGAGGAGTAAAAGGAATTACGTTTACACAAAAAGATCGTTTTAATAAAGATATTGGCCCATACAAGGAAGGTATTCATGATACGTTACCAAAATCTGGCAAAGATATTACCGTAACAATTGACTCAGAGTTACAAGCTTATGGAGAGTTATTAATGAAGCATAAGCGAGGCGGCATAGTTGCAATAGACCCTAGTAATGGTGAAATATTAGCAATGGTTTCTGGTCCGTCATACAATCCCAATTTACTTGTAGGTAGAGATCGCTCAAGAAATTTTACTAAATTATATAAAGATAGTATTGCCAAACCTTTATTTGATAGAGGTCTTCAGGCACAATATCCACCTGGATCACCTTTTAAAGTTATTAATGCACTTATTGGCTTACAAGAAGGAGTTGTAGAAACACATGAGAAATTTAGATGCAGAATGGGTTATTACTATGGTAGTCGAAAATTAACAGGATGTCATCATCATAAAAGCCCTGTTGCTATGAATGATGGTATTGCTCAATCGTGTAACGCCTATTTTGTAAATGTGTATCGTAGAATAATAGATAAATACGATGATGCCGGAAAAGGCATGAATACTTGGGCTGAACATGCCAAAAGTTTTGGTTTAGGTAATTATTTAAATAATGATTTATCAGTAGGTTCAAAAGGTAGGATTCCAGATGGAGATTATTACGATAGAGCTTATGGAGATAATCGTTGGGGCTCAACTTATATTGTCTCTAATGCAATTGGACAAGGTGAAGTAGAAGCAACACCTATTCAGCTTGCAAATATGGCTGCTGCTATTGGCAATAGAGGTTATTACTATACACCACACATTATTAAAAATATTGAAGGTGAGACAATTCCTAGTAAATTTACTACGCCAAAATATACAAGTATAGATAAGCGGCATTTTGAACCTGTAATACAAGGTATGTTTGATGTTTATAATAAAGGAACTGCAGCTACTTTGAGAGTACCTGGAATAGATATTTGTGGAAAAACGGGTACAGCAGAAAACTTTGTAAGAATTGATAGCGTAAAAACACAATTAACCGATCATTCCATTTTTGTAGCATTTGCTCCAAAGGATAACCCTAAAATTGCTATTGCTGTATTTGTAGAAAACGGATATTGGGGAAGTCGTTTTGCTGGTCGTATGGCAAGTTTAATGATTGAAAAATATATTAAAGGTCATATTACAAGAACAGATCTGGAACGCTGGATTTTGACACACAGCTTAGAAAACGAATATGCAAAACCATTTTCTAAAGAGCCCTTTAAAATTAATGGCGAGACCAAGCTTCAAGTAATTGACAATTACACCATAAAAAACTTAAATCAAAGCGACGTAAAACTATAGATACCAATGTTAAGAGAAAACCAAAGACGCTTTAAATTCGATTGGATTACTATTATCCTATTCTTATTATTGGTGATTTTTGGATATCTTAATATTTTATCAGCTTCGCATGTTGGAGAAATCACGAGTTATTTTGACACGAGTCAATTATACGGAAAACATTTAATATTTATTGGATTAACCTTTGTGCTCATTGTTTTCATTCTATCCTTCGAAGCAAAATTTTATGAACGATTCGCCAGTATTATATACATGGTCGCCATCTTGGCACTACTTGGGTTGTTTGTTTTTGGTAAAGATGTCAATGGAGCACGCTCTTGGTATGGTATAGGCAGTATGACTATTCAGCCCAGTGAATTTGCAAAATTCGCCACAGCATTAGCAGTCGCTAAATATATAAGCGACTTGCAAACTAATATGCAAACCCTAAAAGATCAGTTGAGAGTTACAGCCATAATATTCATTCCTGCTTTGCTTATTTTACTACAAAACGATGCCGGAAGTACAATAGTCTATCTCGCTTTTTTCTTTGTTTTTTATAGAGAGGGTTTACAACAAGTATATTTAATTATAGCCTTATCGTTAATAATACTTGCTGTTCTGGGACTTAAGTTTGGTGTTGTAATTACAGCTATTGTTGCTGCAATAGTACTTACATGTGTTTACTTTCTACGGAAGAAAAAAAGAGGGTCAATTCTGCAATATATTCTTGTTCTAATTGTTAGTGTTGGATTTTCTTATGGTGTAAAACTATTCTACGAACATGGCTTAAAGACGCATCAACAAAATAGAATAAGTCTTTGGTTACGATTAGAGAAAGATCCAGCTAAGCTAGAACGAATGAAAAAGGAGGAAGCCTATAACCTTATTCAATCTGAACAAGCTATTAGTTCTGGTGGATTTTCTGGAAAAGGATTTTTAGAAGGTACTAGAACAACTGGAAAATTTGTACCAGAACAACATACAGATTATATTTTTAGTACAGTTGGCGAAGAATGGGGATTTTTAGGTAGTAGTTTTGTAATTATATTATTTGTAGCTCTCATCATACGTATTCTGTATTTGGCAGAATCCCAGAAATCGCAATTTAGTCGTGTGTATGGCTATGGTGTTGCTTCTATCTTATTTATACACTTTACTATTAATACTGGTATGGTTATGGGATTAATCCCAACGGTTGGAATTCCCCTACCCTTTTTTAGTTATGGTGGCTCTGGACTTTGGGGTTTTACTATTTTACTCTTTATTTTTATAAAACTCGATAGTAATAAGATTAATGAGTGGTAAAAAAAATAATATTAGCCTGTCACATCGAGCGTAGTCGAGATGCAAACTAAACGATCTAAAGTTTCTCGACTACGCTCGAAATGACAGAACTTAATCTAATTCAAACTAGCCAAACTAGACTTTAAAGTCTCAATTTTTGCCAAAGCATCTGCTTCTTTCTTCTTTTCTGAAGCCACAACTTGTTCTGGTGCACCAGCAACAAAACGTTCGTTAGACAATTTCTTTTGCACAGATTTAAGAAACCCTTCAGTATAATTTAACTCTTCAGTAAGCTTTCTGATTTCAGCTTCCACATCGATACTTCCTTCCATCGGAATAAAGTATTCATTCGATTTTACACGATAGGTCAATGCACCTTCAACAGGTTCTGTTACATATTCAAAACTATCTAGGTTTCCTAACTTTGAAATTACATCATCAAAAGTTGCTGCTACATTTTCATTATTCACAACAGAAAACCCAATAGCATCTTTAAAAGCAATGTTCTTTTGCTTTCTAATATTTCTAATACCTGAAATAACTTCTGAAGCAAAATCAAATTCTGAAATTAGAGTTTCATTAATTGGTTTAGCTTCTGGCCATTTAGCAATAATTAATGCTTCTTCTGGTGAACGTTCTTTAATATAATGCCAAATTTCTTCAGTCAAGAACGGCATAAATGGATGTAAAATCTTCAGAAGATTTTCAAAAATCACATTAACGCTTTCTAAAGTTTTTGCATCAATAGGTTGCTGGTATGCTGGTTTTATAATTTCCAATAGCCAAGACGCAAAATCGTCCCAAATCAATTTGTAAGTTGCCATAAGTGCATCGCTTAATCTGTACTTACTAAAATGGTCTTCAATTTCTATAATCGTTTTCTGAAACTTAGATTCAAACCATTCTATAGCAATCTTACTTGAATTTGGTTGATTAATGGTTTCATCAACTTCCCAACCTTGAACCAATCTAAAGGCATTCCATATCTTATTCGCAAACTGTTTTCCTTGCTGACATAAATCTTCATCGAACATTAAATCGTTTCCGGCAGCAGAACTTAATAAAAGTCCTACTCTTACTCCATCAGCTCCATAATCTTCAATTAATTTTAAAGCATCAGGTGAATTACCTAATGATTTAGACATTTTACGACGTTGCTTGTCTCTTACTAATCCAGTTAAATAAACATTTTGAAATGGTTTTTCGTTTTTATACTCATATCCTGCAATAATCATACGAGCTACCCAAAAGAATAAAATATCTGGACCTGTTACTAAATCATTAGTTGGATAATAGTATTTAATATCTTCATTTTCTGGATTTCGAATACCATCAAAAACACTCATTGGCCACAACCAAGAACTAAACCATGTGTCTAGAGCATCTGTTTCCTGTTTTAAGTCTTCAATTTTAAAAGACTTCTCGACTACGCTCGAAGTGACAGAGAGTCTCTCTTTAGCTAACTCAAAAGCTTCTTCTTTAGTTTCAGCAACTACAAAATCCTCTTTTCCATCTCCGTAGTAATATGCCGGAATTTGTTGTCCCCAAAGTAATTGACGAGAAATATTCCAATCACGAATATTCTCCATCCAGTGTCTGTAGGTATTTTCAAATTTCTTCGGAAACAATTTTACATCACCTGTTTTTAAAACCGCATCAATAGCAGGTTTTGCTAAATCTTCCATTTTTAAAAACCACTGATCACTAAGTCGTGGCTCAATTACTGCTTTTGTACGTTCAGAGGTTCCAACTTTATTAACATAGTTTTCGGTTTTAACTAAAATACCAGCTTCTTTTAATTCTTTTGAAATAGCCTTTCTAACCACAAAACGATCTTGTCCTTCGTAATGCATCCCAAAACTATTTAAGCTTGCATCTTCATTAAATATATCGACAACTTCAAGACTATGCTTATCGCCTAAAACTTTATCATTTTCATCGTGAGCAGGTGTAACTTTTAAGCATCCTGTACCAAATTCCACATCTACATATTCATCTTCAATAATAGGAATTACACGTCCACAAATAGGCACAATTGCTTTTTTGCCTTTTAAATGGGTAAAGCGTTCGTCATTTGGATTTATACAAATTGCTGTATCTCCAAAAATCGTTTCTGGTCGTGTTGTAGCTATTGTTAACTTATCATCACTACCTTCAACTTTATATTCCAAATAATAAAGTAATCCTTGTTTTTCTACATGTATTACTTCTTCATCAGACAATGTAGTTTTAGCTTCTGGATCCCAATTCACCATTCTAAAGCCTCTGTAGATTAAGCCTTTGTTATATAAATCAACAAAAGTTTTAATTACGGCCTCGCTCATATCATCATCCATCGTAAATTTAGTACGATCCCAATCGCAAGAGCATCCAAGTTTTTTAAGTTGTTCTAAAATTACTCCACCATACTCTTCTGTCCATTCCCAAGCATGCTTTAAAAATTCATCTCGTGATAAATCATTCTTATCGATGCCTTGTGCTTTCAACTTCGCAACAACTTTCGCCTCAGTGGCAATAGAAGCGTGATCTGTACCAGGAACCCAACATGCATTTTTACCTAACAAACGTGCACGACGAATCAATACATCTTGAATGGTATTATTAAGCATATGTCCCATATGTAATACTCCAGTAACATTTGGAGGAGGGATTACAATAGTATATGGCTCTCTTTCATCTGGTGTAGAATGAAAATAATTATGCTGCATCCAGTAGTCGTACCACTTACTCTCTACTGATAATGCATTATATTTTGATGGAATTTCCATGTTTTGGTATCGTTTTTGCTATGTAACTGACAAAAGTACTTATATTTCTTTTTTTGAAAAATTATTAGGTGATTATTATAGGTATAAAACCAATCCTGTCCTAAATAAATTCAGGGCACATTAAATTTAACCATTTTGCTGGTTTACTTCATTGTTTTCACAAATTTTTAAAAAAGAACCCCTT
>Ga0209121_10000189_pt1 | contig 64130 bp, 58 predicted proteins | sample Cruoilmetagenom3_FD_187292 | JGI IMG/M metagenome (GOLD analysis project Ga0209121, IMG submission 187292) | Oil polluted marine microbial communities from Coal Oil Point, Santa Barbara, California, USA - Sample 3 (SPAdes) (version 2) | ecosystem: Environmental > Aquatic > Marine > Oil seeps ...
CCGAACTTCGAATATGCGACCGAAACGCGCGAAGAACTGCTTTATGACAAGACGAAACTGCTGGCGAACGGGGACAAGTGGGAGCGCGCGATTGCCGCAAACCTTGAAGCCGACGCGCCGTATCGATAGGTGGCGCGCGTGACTCAGACGGGACATTCCATGAAGTGCGCAATAATCCCCTCCTGCCTGCGGGAGGGACAGTCGTGATTGCTTTCGCTTTCTACCTGTTTGCCACACTCGTTATCGCGTCCGGCGCGATGGTGATCCTTGCGCGCAATCCGGTGCATTCCGTGCTGTGGCTGATCCTGGCATTCTTCAATGCGGCGGGCCTGATGGTCATCGTCGGGGCAGAATTCCTCGCGATGCTATTGGTCGTAGTTTACGTCGGCGCGGTCGCCGTGCTGTTCCTGTTTGTCGTGATGATGCTCAACATTGATTTTGCGGAAATGCGCGCCGGTTTCATGAAGAACGCGCCGCTGGGCGTGGCCGTTGCGGTCATCCTGCTGGTTGAGCTGGTGCTGGGCATTGGTGCCTATCGCGCGGGCGAGCTGGACCTTGGCACACCGCTGGGCGATGCCGCTCCGATGGCAGGCGCCAGCAACACCGAAAGCCTCGGCGCGCTGATGTATGGCAAATATCTGTTCCTGTTCGAAGTGGCGGGCCTCATCCTGCTCGTCGCGATGATCGGCGCGATTGTGCTGACCCATCGCGGACAGCGCAGCACACGCGGCCACCAGAACATCGCCAAACAGAACGCGCGCCGTCCCGAAGAGGCGACGCAGAATGTGAAGCCGGAAGTCGGCAAGGGGGTCGAGCTATGATCGGTATCGAGCATTACATCGTCGTCAGCACGATCCTGTTCGTGCTGGGCGTGCTGGGTATTTTCCTCAACCGCAAGAACATCATCGTCATTCTGATGGCGATTGAGCTGATCCTGCTGGCGGTGAACATCAATCTGGTCGCTTTCAGCGCCTATCTGGGCGATTTGAGCGGGCAGATATTCGCCATGTTCGTCCTGACTGTGGCTGCGGGCGAAGCGGCCATCGGGCTGGCGATCCTCGTCATATATTTCCGTTCGCGCGGCACGATCGCGGTGGACGATGTAACGCAGATGAAGGGCTAGGATCTTGCAGACCTCCATCCTGATCATCGTTTTCGCGCCGCTGCTGGCTGCGATCATTGCGGGGCTGGGCAACCGGATGCTCGGCAACTTTACGTCCAAGCTGATTACGACCGGCGGGTTGTTCCTCGCTTGTGCGCTCAGCTGGCCGATCTTCATTGGCTTCCTCAATGGCAGCGAGACCGCAACTGTCGTTCCCGTGATGAAATGGGTCGAGTCCGGAGCGATGAGCTTCGATTGGGCGCTGCGGGTCGATACGCTCACCGCCGTCATGCTGGTGGTGGTCACCAGCGTCTCCGCGCTCGTCCACCTGTATAGCTGGGGCTATATGGAGGAAGACCCGGATCAGCCGCGCTTCTTCGCCTATCTCTCGCTGTTCACCTTCGCCATGCTGATGCTGGTGACCGCCAACAACCTCGTCCAGATGTTCTTTGGCTGGGAGGGCGTGGGCCTGGCGAGTTACCTGCTGATCGGGTTCTGGTTCAAGAAACCCTCTGCCAACGCCGCCGCAATCAAGGCCTTTGTGGTCAACCGCGTGGGCGACCTTGGCTTTATGCTGGGTATCTTCGGCACGTTCCTTGTTTTCCAGACCACCAGCATTCCCGAAATCCTTGAGATGGCTCCGGCCATGCAGGGCGCGAGCACGATTGGCTTTATGGGGATGCGCGTCGACACGATGACGGTGCTGTGCATCCTGCTGTTTATCGGCGCGATGGGTAAGAGCGCGCAGCTTGGCCTGCACACGTGGCTGCCCGACGCGATGGAAGGGCCTACGCCCGTTTCCGCGCTGATCCACGCGGCCACCATGGTGACCGCTGGCGTATTCATGGTGTGCCGCCTGTCACCGATGTTCGAGGCCGCTCCTACCGCGCTGGCATTCGTTACCGTGATCGGCGCTGCCACCTGCTTCTTCGCTGCGACCATCGGCACAACGCAGTGGGACATCAAGCGGGTGATCGCCTATTCGACCTGCTCGCAGCTTGGCTACATGTTCTTCGCCGCTGGTGTTGGCGCATATGGCGCAGCGATGTTCCACCTGTTCACGCACGCTTTCTTTAAAGCGCTGCTGTTCCTTGGTGCAGGCAGTGTGATCCACGCCATGCATCACGAGCAGGACATGCGCTATTACGGCGGCTTGCGGAAAGAAATCCCATTCACCTTCTGGGCGATGATGGCTGGCACGCTGGCGATCACCGGGGTGGGCGTATATCACCTTGGCGCGGGCTTTGCCGGGTTCTGGTCAAAGGATGCGATCCTCGAAGTGGCTTATGCTTCTGCTGGCACTTATTCCAACATGGCCTTCTGGCTCGGCACCTTCGCTGCGCTGCTCACCAGCTTCTACAGCTGGCGCCTGATGTTCCTGACTTTCTGGGGCAAGCCGCGCTGGATTGAGAGCGAGCATATCCAGCATTCGGTTCACAAAACGCCGGAAGAGGCGGGCGCTGACACGACTGGCGGCTATCACCCGCATGAAAGCCCGTGGACGATGCTTGTGCCGCTTGGCTTGCTCAGCACCGGTGCGATTTTCGCAGGGCAAGTCTTCCACGATGCCTTCCTCGATCAGGAAAGCTTCTGGAATGGCTCCATCGCTTACAATGCAGCGCTGATGCACGCGATGCATGAGGTGCACTGGCTGGTGAAATACGCCGCCTTCATTGTGATGATCCTCGGCTTTGTCGGGGCATGGTATGCCTACATCCGTAATACCGATGTCCCGCGTCGGACCGCCGAGCAACTCGGGCCGATCTACACTTTCGTGCATCGCAAATGGATGTTTGACGAGCTGTACGACAACATCTTCGTGAAGCCAGCCTTCTGGCTTGGCCGCATCCTTTGGAAGCGCGGTGACGAGGGCACGATCAACCGCTTTGGTCCTGATGGGGCGGCGTGGGTCGTGTTGCAGGGCAGTGGTCTTGCGAAGAAATTCCAGTCTGGCCTTCTTACGAGTTACGCTCTGATTATGCTTATTGGCCTTGTCGCCGCCGTTACGTGGGTGCTCTTCTAATGGGTGGCTTTCCAATTCTGACCGTCATGCTGGCGGTGCCGCTTTTTGGGGCCATTGCCTGCCTGTTCGTTGCGGCACAGCCCGCCCGGATGATCGCGCTCGCAGCAACGCTCATCAACCTCGCGCTCGGCGTAATGTTGTGGGCGAATTACGACATCGGCGGCGCGCAGTGGCAGTTCCAGGAATATCAGGAGCTGTTTGCGGGCTTCGCCTATGCGCTGGGTATCGATGGCATCGCCTTGATGCTCATCATGCTGAGCGTGTTCCTGATGCCGATCTGTATCGGCGCGAGCTGGAACGCGATTACCAAGCGCGTCGGCGAATACATGGCGGCCTTCCTGTTTATGGAAGTGCTGATGATCGGCGTGTTCGCGGCGCAGGACCTGTTCCTGTTCTACATCTTCTTCGAAGCTGGCCTGATCCCGATGTATCTGATCATCGGTGTTTGGGGCGGGGATAACCGCATCTACGCCAGTTATAAATTCTTCCTCTACACGCTGCTCGGCTCGGTTCTGATGCTGATCGCCATGCTGTGGATGGCGAACGATGCGGGCACCACATACATCCCCACGCTGATGGAATATGATTTCGCAGCCGGGGCGCAAACCTGGCTGTGGCTGGCATTTTTCGCCAGTTTCGCAGTGAAAATGCCCATGTGGCCGGTCCACACCTGGCTGCCCGACGCCCACGTTCAGGCACCGACTGCGGGTTCTGTTATCCTTGCGGGCGTATTGTTGAAGCTGGGCGGATACGGTTTCATCCGTTTCAGCCTGCCGATGTTCCCCGATGCGAGTGCGCAATTCGTGTGGCTGATCTGGGGCCTGTCGATGGTCGCGGTCGTCGCCACCAGCCTGATCGCGCTGGTGCAGCACGATATGAAGAAGCTGATCGCCTACTCCTCGGTCGCCCACATGGGTATCGTCACGGCCGGTCTGTTCGCCTTTAATGTGCAGGGCCTGGAGGGCGCGATGATGATCATGCTGGGCCACGGTCTGGTATCAGGCGCCCTGTTCCTGTGCGTTGGTGTAATCTACGACCGGCTGCATACGCGAGAGATCGCGCGCTATGGCGGGCTCAGCATCAATATGCCTGCTTACGCCACGCTGTTCATGCTTTTCACCATGGCCAGCGTTGGCCTGCCGGGAACGAGCAACTTTATCGGCGAATTCCTTGCGCTGGCAGGTATCTACCAAATCAACAGCTGGGTTGCCTTTGTGTGCACCACCGGCATCATTCTGGGCGCAGCTTACATGCTCTACCTCTATCGCCGCGTATGCTTTGGCCAGCAGGTCAATGAAGACGCTGCAGCCATGCCGGACCTATCTGCGCGTGAATATTGGCTGCTAGCCCCGATTGCGGCGGCGGTGCTGTGGATGGGCGTCTATCCCGAGAGCTTCCTCGCACCGATGCGTGCTGACATCGCTTGGCTTGATGAGCGGCTAGCTGAGGCTGCACCGGCAAGCGACGCGCATCTGGTGATCGGTGAACCAATGCAGTTGGAGCAAACCGAGCATGATGCAACCGCAGGGGAGGCGCACTGATGGACTTCATGCCTTCTTTCGTGCTGGTCGCGCCTGAGCTTGTTCTCGCGCTCACCGGCCTCGTGCTGGTGCTGGTCGCAGCCTATGGCGGGGACAAGTTTGCTCGCCTTTCCAGCATCATCGCAGCTATCGCTTTCGGCGGAGCCTTCGCGCTTGTCGCACCAGCGGTTTGTGCAGGAGCCAGCGGACCAGATACGCTCGCATTTGGCGGCCTGTTCAAGGCGGATGCCTTTGCCGGGCTCGCCAAGCTGATGATCTTTGCCGCATCGGGTGCGACGCTCGTCATCGCGCCGCGTTTCTTCGAGAAGATCGGGTGGATGAAGACCGAATTCCCGATCCTCATCCTGTTTGCCGCGCTTGGCATGAGCATTATGGTCTCGGCCAATGATCTACTGACGCTGTATATGGGCCTCGAGTTGAATTCGCTCTGTGCTTACGTGCTGGCCGCCATGCTGCGTGATGATGAGCGCTCTGCCGAAGCGGGCCTCAAATATTTCGTGCTCGGCGCGCTTGCGAGCGGGATCCTGCTGTTCGGCATGAGCCTGACTTACGGATTCACCGGCACAACCAATTTCAGCGGGATCGCCACGGCTGTGTCCGGCGGCGTGAATATGGGAATGCTGTTCGGACTGATCTTCATTCTGGCGGGCCTCGCGTTCAAAATCAGCGCCGCGCCGTTCCATATGTGGACGCCGGACGTGTACGAGGGCGCGCCAACGCCGGTGACGATGTTCTTCGCCAGCGCGCCCAAGGTGGCGGCCGTGGCCCTGCTAACGCGGGTGACGATGGAGGCATTTGGCACACAGGCCGAGGCGTGGCAGCAGGTTGTGATCGCAGCGGCCTTGCTCTCGATCATCATCGGTGCGCTGGGCGCGATTGGTCAGGACAACGTCAAACGGCTGCTGGCCTATTCCTCAATCAACAATGTCGGCTTCATCCTGATCGGCCTTGCTGCGGCAACGGCCGCCGGCGTAAGCGCGCTGTTCGTCTATCTGGCGATTTACACTGTGATGACGGTCGGCAGCTTCGTTGCGGTGCTGCTGATGCGTGATGCTGAAGGCAACCAGCTGGAAGGCATTTCCGATCTGGCAGGTCTCGCCACTACACGCCCGGCGCTTGCATGGGCGCTGATGGCACTGATGTTCAGCCTTGCGGGCATTCCGCCGCTATTTGGCTTTTGGGGCAAGTTCGTTATCTTTCAGGCCGCTGTCCAGGCTGACCTGCTGGCACTCGCGGCCATCGGTATTGCTGCCAGCGTGATCGGTGCGTTCTACTACATCAAGATCGTCAAGATCATGTTCTTCGATGATGCTACCGATAAGGTGAAAGGTGAGGGAGACACGCCGCATTGGGTGCTGCTGCTGATCTGCACGGTGATCGTATCCCCGCTCGGCTACTTCCTCACACCATGGCTCGGCAATTTGGCGGATATGGCGGCGGCATCGCTGGCGCTTCCCGCCTGACGAGCGCGGCTTGTTCGAGACAATACCAGAAACAGGCTCCACCAATGCTGACCTGCTGGAACGCCTTCGCAATGGCACACAGCCAAGCGAAGGTGACTGGCTGCGCGCTGAGCGTCAGACTGGCGGGCGAGGGCGTCTCGGGCGCGAATGGAAAAGCCCCGAAGGCAATCTGCATTGCAGCACGGTTGTGAACCTGCGTCCGGCTGATCATTCCGCATCGACGCTTTCGCTCGTCGCCGGACTGGCCGTGTTCGACTGCGTCAGTCGCTACCTGTTCGATCATACACCGACCCTGCTCAAATGGCCTAATGATCTGCTGATCGGTGACAGAAAAGCCGCCGGCATCTTGCTTGAGCGGCAGGGTGATACGGTGGTTGTCGGCATTGGCGTGAATGTCAGCCATTCGCCGGAGATACCGGGGCGCAAGACCACGCATATCGGTTACGAGAACGGCAAGTTCGCCAATGGACCTGACGGCGTGCTTGATATGCTGGCCAATCACTTTGCGCAGCGACTGGCGGATTGGCGTGACCAACCACTCTCTCTCACCGTTCTGGAGTGGGCAATCCGCAGCCACCGGTTCAATGATCGACTGCGCGTGACCGATGCCGGCGGAAAGGTGCTGCAAGGCCACTATCGTGGTATTACGCCCGATGGCGGGATGCGTATTTTGCCCAATGGGGGTGCGGAGCAAGTCGTCCACGCAGGCGATGTCTCGCTGTTATGGAACGATGAGGAGGAGACGGCGTAATGCTGTTGGCGGTTGATGTTGGAAACACCAATGTGGTCTTCGCTCTGTTTGACGGGGCCGAGATCAAGACCCGCTGGCGCATCGCCACCGATCCCCGCCGCACGGGTGATGAATACGCCACTTGGCTGTTGCAATTGCTGGCGATCGAAGGGTTCAACCGCAGCGACGTCACGCGCATCATCTATTCCTCTGTCGTCCCGCGCGCCGATCACAACCTTACCGTTTTGGCGAACAAATATTTCGATGTCGAACCGCTGTTCGCCGGGCAGGGCGTAGCGGCGTGGGAGTTCGAGATTGATGTGGAGCAGCCGCACACGCTGGGCGCAGACCGCGCGCTTAACTGCATCGCCGCACATGAATTGGTGGGCGGTGACATGATCGTTGTCGATTTTGGCACCGCGACCAAGTTTGAAGCAGTCGATTTCAACGGCGCCTATAAGGGCGGTATCATCGCACCGGGCATCAATCTGTCGCTCGACGCACTGGTCGGCAAGACCGCCAAGCTCCCCCGCATCGCCATCCGTGCGCCCGAAACCACCAGCGTCATCGGTCGCAATACCGAGGATCAGATGCTGATCGGCGTGTTCTGGGGCTATGTCGCAATGATGGAAGGGCTGATTGAGCGGATGAAGGCTGAAATTGGTCGTCCGGTAAAGGTTGTAGCGACCGGCGGGCTCGCCATATTGTTCGATGAGAAAACCAACATCTTCGACGTGATTGACGCCGACCTTACCATTCGCGGCCTGCAGATCCTTGCTGATCGTGCGACGAGCCGCGCAGGAGCATAATGAAAAAAGACTTTACCCCGCAGGACGAGCTGCTTTTCCTCGCGCTCGGCGGCTCGGGCGAGATTGGCATGAATGTCAATCTCTACGGCTGCAAAGGCAAATGGCTCATGGTCGATCTCGGCATGAGTTTTGGCAGCAATGAGTATCCCGGCACCGAACTGATGTTCGCCGATCCCGAATTTATCGAGGAACGGGCAAAGGATTTGCTCGGCATCGTTCTGACCCATGCGCATGAGGACCATATCGGCGCGATCCCCTATTTCGCGGGCGAGTTGGGCGTACCGCTGTACGCAACCCCGTTCACCGCCGATTTGATCCGCCGAAAGCTGGATGAGGCAGGGCTTACCAAGAGCATCGAACTGAATGTGATCAATGACGATCACGGCAGCTTCGATATTGGTCCGTTCAACATAACCTATCTACCGCTCGCCCACTCGATTGCAGAGGGCAATGCGCTGCTGATTGAGACGCCTTACGGAAACGTGTTCCACACGGGCGACTGGAAGCTGGATGAAGAGCCGATTATCGGCGAACCGACCACCGAAGCCGAACTCACTGAAATCGGCGATGAAGGTGTTCTGGCGCTGGTTTGCGATTCCACCAACGTCTTCAATCCGGTGCCATCGGGCAGCGAAGGCGCTGTCTATCGCGGGCTGCTGGAAGAGGTGCAGAAACACACAGGCAAGCGCGTTTTGGTGACCACATTCGCGTCCAATGTGGCGCGGTTGCAGACTCTGGGCGATGTTGCGCGGGAAACTGGGCGACAATTGTGTGTCGCTGGCCGCTCGCTCGACCGCATCATCGAAGTATCCAAAGCCAACGGATATCTCCAAGATTTTCCGGACGTTGTGCGTTTCGATGCGGCGATGGGTGTACCGCGCGGCGAGATCATGATCTTGGCTACAGGCGGCCAAGGGGAACCGCGAGCGGCGCTTAGCCGAGTGGCGGATGGCAACCATCCGCTCAAGCTTGAGGAAGGCGACGTCGTGCTGTTCTCAAGCCGGGTGATCCCCGGCAACGACCTCGCCATTGGCAGAGTGCAGAACCAGCTGGCCGAACGCGGGATCAAGATGGTCACCGACCGGCAGAGCGAAATTCATGTTTCGGGCCACCCCGGGCGGCCTGAGCTCGAAGCGCTGTATGGCTGGCTCCGGCCTGACATTCTCGTGCCTGTGCATGGCGAGATGCGCCATATGCAGGAACAGGGCCGCTTGGGCCGCGCCAATGGTATCGAGCATAATGTTGTCCAGAAGAACGGCGATATCGTACGCCTTGCTCCGGGCATTCCTGAAAAGCTCGCGGAAATACACACCGGACGCCTAGTGCTGGATGGTGATGTTATCGTGCCCGCCAATGGCGATGCTGTGACAATGCGCCGCCGCCTGTCGCGGGACGGGATGCTGATCGTCGTTCTCGACGGCGAGGGCGGCGTGACAATCGAAGGCATCGGCATTCCTCTGGATGAGGACTATGCGGAGTTCGTTGTCGAAGCGCAGGCGGACGTGGTCGATGCGCTGATGAAGCTGCGCAAGGGCCGCCGCGATGATCGTGATGCGATCATGGAAGCGGCACGTCTGGCGGCGCGCCGGGCAGCACAGCGCTGGTCGGGCAAGAAGCCGCAAACCCGCGTCATCCTGCTGGGCGTTGATTAGGGAGCACCTCCGCAATGCAGATCACGTCTATCGTCGCGATCTACGCCCTGTTTTGGGTAATGAGCGCCTTCCTCTTGCTGCCTTTCGGGGTGCGCACCGCAGATGAAGCTGGGGTGGAGAAGGTGCCCGGGCAAGCTGACAGCGCGCCAGTCAATTTTCGTCCCGGAAAACTAGCCTTCCGCGCTACCATCTTCGCGGCGGTGCTTTGCGCGCTGTTTGTCGCCAATTACTCGCAGGGTTGGGTCACGGTGGACGACATCAACATTTTCGGCACGCCGCCCGGCTACGAACCCGCTGACGGCTAGTCGCGTAGCCGCTCAATCGCCTGAGCCAGTGTGACGTAGAGCTTGCCCGTATCGCTGGAGAGCAAGGTCACTGCCAACGCATTGCCATCGCGGGTGGACAGGACTTCGCGCAGCATCGCTTCAAAATCATGGATGAAGCGATTCACTGTTTCTCGGAATTCGCTGTCTTCTCCGTAGATTTCGGCCACCCCACGCGAGTCTCGACGATCAAGCAGGCGGACTGCCCGGCGCGTAAAGATGCCTCTATCGCCCCGCAGATAATGCTCCCATTGCGTGTCGGAGACTTCGGTGTCGAACGCCTTGGAAATATCAATGGCGGAGGAATTCAATGCCTCCGTAATCAGCGCGATACGGCGAGAGAAAGCGCTGTCGACATTTTGTTCTGCCTGTTCGCGCGCAGAGGCGACGCGCTGTTCGAGATTGCCTGCAAGATCGTTCACAATGGCCAGTTGATCGCGCAGCGATTGCGTCGTTTCCCGGCCGCGTTCAGCGGCTTGCGCTGTGGCAGCTTCAAGTTCTTCAATGGCTGAGAAAGTATCCCGGCGGATGGCGTCAGCCACGCTTTCCCGGCTTTGCTGTGCGATCCGGCCGGCAATTTCCTCGATTACTTCGCGGTGATCTTCCCGCAGGCTTTCAAGCGCTTGAGTGGACGAACCCGCGAGAAGCTGGATCGCTTCACGCAATTCGCTGGTGGTCTCCTCCGCCAACTTTTCGCTTTCCGCAGTAACGATGCCGATCTGTGCTTCCAACGCTTGCATCTGCTCCAGCGTTGCGGCGCTATTGCCTCGTGCCGATCCGATGTGGCTTGCCAGAGCTTCGCCGCGTGTTTCCGCCTCTGTGACAAGACTGTGCAGCCTATTCGTCTCTTCGCTGAAACTTGCGAGACGCGTCCCGGCCTCGCTGATCGCATTGGCCAGATCGCCCTGCGAGTGGTCTGCACCCGAACGGATGATTTCAAGCAAGCGCACACCATCATCGGTCAGCCGCGCAACATGGGCAGTGTTTTCCTCCAATGCGGCGCGGCTCTGGTTCAGGCGCTCGGTGAACTCGTCTGTAACAGCGCCCAGTGCTCCGCGAGCATCGTCGCCTTCCTGCGCCAGCCTGCGAATGTCGTTGTCTATCGCTTCAAGCCGGGCAGAAAGCCCTTCTCCACGTTCGCCAAGCGTACCAAGCAGCGTGGTATAGTCCTCGCGTCGCTGTGCCATTTGCGTATCGAATGCAGCCAGCTTTTCTTCCAACTCGGCCATATCCGACACTTGGCGCTCGGCAGATTCTTCGCGGCGACGCTGCATATCATTATCAAACGCCGCAAGGCTGCTGGCGGTGCGCGCATCGGCCTGATCCGCCTCTTGCGACAGCGCGGCAAGCCGTTGACGGGCATTTGCCATCGCCTCTTCATCGACGGTCGTGACACGCGTGATGGTGTTGGTCATACGCGTTTCCAACTCACCAAGAGCCGCGCTCCACGCAGAGACAGCCTCTTCGCGGCCGTCACCGAGCGTTGAAAGGAGCCGCTCGCCTTCGCCGGTGAGTGTGGCAATCTGCCCGCGCATGGCGGTCAACGCATTGTCTTGAGTCTCCTGCTGTTCCGCCTGACGAGCAGCGATCAGCTCTCCCATTTCCTCGGCACGAGTGCGGATGGAAGCTAGGGCTGCATCTTCTGACTCGACCAAATCGGTCCGGAATGTTTCGCTCACTTCGCGTAGTTTGCCAAAGCGGGCCTGCGTGACATCACCGAGGGCCGCGACCTGCATGTCGAAGGAGTCGAGTGCGGCGGTGATCTTTTCGCTAATGTTCTCGACGTGGCTCTCACCCGCCTCACCAAACTGATTGAGGCGATCAAAACCGGCCACCAGAGCCTCGATCTGGCCGTGTGCGATGTTACCGGCATTTCCGATCTGGTTGCTCATATCGCGTGCAGCGTTGGACAAAACGGGCAGCTGATCGCGTAGATTTTCCATATTGACCAAAGCATTATCGCTCACAGCGCCAATCGTTTCGACCTGTGTGCTGTTGTCGTGGATCAGGCTCTGCAAGCGATCCGCACTGGTCGAAAGATGCTCTGTGGCAACACGGCCCAGCGTTTCCAGATCACGCGATTGCGATGCGATGAAGTCCCGCGCCAAGCTCAACTCCCGATTGACGACCTTTAGCCGGGCCTCAAGCTGTGTCGATTCATATGAAAGCGCGCGCGCCGCATCGGTGAAACGATTGGCTTCGCGGCGACTGTTGCGCATTGCCAGCAGCCACAGGCCGATGATAAGAATAACAGGCATGGACCATGTCGCGATCCACTGCGTCCATTGTTCGGAACTCGCTCCGCCGAGCATTTCCTGACGGTGGCCCCAGCCGAAGAATGCCGTCCAGCCCAAGGCCAACAGCACGGCGAGTGTCGGCACGATCCAAGTGCCACGCGGCTGAGCGGGGAGGTCTTCCTCCAGCCACTCTTCCTCAAGTTTAACGGGTTCTTCCCATCGTTCCTCTTCGTCCGCTTCAATGGGCAAGTTTTCGTCTTCGTCCCGGCCAAATGTCGGTTCGATATCGATGTTTTTGCCCTCTTCAGAAGGCACGAGGCTGCGTCGGCGTGTCATTCCGGGACAAATAGCACAACCTAATGCGCTTGAAACCCCGCCTTAACACATTGTCCGCCATCCATGGGGTATGGCTTATGCTCATGGTGACTTTGAACTGACCCTCTCTGCTGCAACGGGCAACGATCCTGCGCTGATGGCGGAATTGCGTGCGTCGTTCGCTGAAAGCCTTGGGATCCAAATCGACTTGCTGGGACGCGCGAGATGTGACGGAAACTGGCAGACGGCGGCGAGACGCTTATGCGGGTTGGGAGCCAGTTTCCATGCAGGAGATCTCGTCCTGTTGGCCGATGAGGCGCTGGAAGGCGCGCCCGGTGATCCGGTAGTTCTGCGCAAACTCAACAAATATGCCAGCGGGTTTTCCGCAGCGAGTTGATCCTTCCGCTTGGCAGTATGGTTCCCGGTCCCTAGCTTGACCTGAATTCGCGTCGACAGGAGCCATCAGACCTTGCGGGCCGCACTTATCAGTCTGCCACAGCCGGGGGAGGGGGCACAGCCCACCATAGCCGGGAAATCGATTGCGCAGCGGCAATTGCTGTTTGCGCGCGAATGCGGCTGCACGATGGTAATCACCCATGGTGGCGGCGCTTCGCCCGATGCGATTGCCATGCGGCAGGCGGTCGAAGGATCGGGAATGCGCTATCAGGCGATCTCGAACAGCCACGCGTTGGCGGGTGCGATCGCCGGGGAAGACAGTCTGCTGGTGCTGCAACCTGGCCTTTTGCCAGAATCCCGTCAGGCGCTTGATCTTCTCCGGGCCGAGGGTGATCGAATGCTCGTGACATCGGCGGGTCCGGGGGCCGCAGCCGGTTTCGAGCGCATCGATCTCGACCGAGCGTGGGGCGGCGCAATGACATTGCCGGGACGCTGGTTGGAGAATCTCACCAGCCTGCCCGAAGATGCCGCACCCCATGCGGCGCTGCTGCGGATCGCCTTGCAAAACCGCCTGCCGGAGGCGCGGCTGGCCGATGTGATGCTTGATGATGGCCGCTGGATGCTCGTGGGCAATGAGGAAACCGCGCAGTGGCGCGAAAAGGGCTGGATGCGCGATCAGCTTGGCACGCCTGCGCCCGGGGCAGTCTCGCGCACAATCGCACGATTCGGCGTATCCCGCACTGGCGCGTGGCTGATGGAGCGCAAATGGGCGCGGCCTGCATTGCTGGGCCTGACGACGCTTGTCCTCGGCGGTTCGGTCGCTGCGGCTATCTACGACCAGCCATTGGCCGCTTTTGGTCTCGCTGCATTGTCGGTTCCGGTGCTGGAAAGCTTCCTCGCCCTCTCCCGGCTTGCGATTGCGCCTTTTGGTCGGATCAAGCGGCTACCGTGGCTTCGCCATGCGGTTGACGCTGTGCTTCTGGTCATTGCGGTCCTTGCGATAGACAGTCTCTGGTACCGCGCTGCATTCCCCGGCTTTGTGCTGGTTGCTGCGCTAATCCTGCTGGATCGCCGAGCCGTACGCAATTTCATTGAGCCTTTGCGCGATCGTGCGTTGGTCGCCGCCGCAATTGCGGTGCTTGCCGCGATAGTTACTCCCGAGACTGCCATCATGCTGGTCGCCGCTGTGCTGCTAGCCGCCAAACTGGCTCCTGAAGCCAATGATGGCGGCTAACGCGGAATTAACGCTAACAGGCTAACCCGCACGCATGAGCGAATATGGTCAATCTGACGATTCAGGAGGCGCTGTGGAAGATACGCTGCGCGCCCAACTGACGCATGGCGACGCCATAGTCGCGACGTCCGGTCCAATCCTGCGGCATTTACTGTTCAATGATGACCACACCTTGTTCAACGATCAGGTCATCGCTCATGTCCGCGGAATGGTGGCGAATATTGCGCGCCAATTGCTCAATGCTGTGGCTGAGCAGAATGGGGATCAGTTCCACGACCAGCGCGCCAATACGATTGCCCATTTTCTGTTCGGTGATGCGGCTTTCCTGGCGCATATTCATTCACTTGCGGTTGAAGCACTGGTTGCTGAGCGGCTTTTCCAGCGTGCCGGCATCGATCCTGTGCGGAGCCCTCTGTTGCAGTTTCTCAGCGCTTCGAGCGATGCAGACATTGCCGCTAAGGCCATTCGGGCACTCGCAGCACAGGCGCGATTCGTGCAGCAACAACGCCGGATGGAACAATCCTTGAACGAGCTGCCGCCAGGTCTGTTCGACTCCGCACTTGGCGCATTGGAAAATTACCTGCTGCGTGACCCAGCTACGGTATCCGCAGCAGTAGCAAATCTGCGCGAAACATACGATCCAGCGCAGCGGCGCGTTCAGCAATTTGCGTCCCTTGTAAGCGCGATGGAGCATGATGCGACTGAGGCGCTCGAAATTGACCGGGCAGGCTTGGCCATCTTCGCTACCACGCTTTCTCAGGCAAATGATCAGTCGCGCGATACCGCGATCCTCTCCTTCGGTGAAAAGCAAGCAGTTCGCCTCGCTGTCGAGTTGCGCGCTGCGGGGCTCGATGCAAGCGCAGTGGAAGAGCAAATGCTCGTGATTCATCCCGAAGTTGCCTTGCCCGAAGGATTTGAGAATCTGTCGATTGAACAGGCCGCTGCTCTGCTGGTTCCGGCGCAAACTGAGGCGAAGGCCTGAGGGTATGGCATCGGCAAACATCTTGACGGCAAGAGCCCGGACCGACGCTGACGATCGCCTGATCGAAGCGGAGGAGCCTTTGGCGAGCTTCCACCTGCGCGCTGGCGGTGAATTGCCCGGCCCCATCCTTACGCCTGCATTGCTGGACCTCGTGCGCAAGGCGCGGCAGAGTAGACGGCGCATTTCACGCGCAATTCGGGCGCAGGATTCGGTCGAAAAAATATCTGCCTGGGCTGAAGTCATTCCAGGCAAGGCTGGGACCATTATCGAAATCAGCGCGTGGGCGGCGGAAGACTTAACTCCTGAAGCGGGGGCTGCAGATGAAGGCCAACGTCTTACGTTGGTGCGCCATCTCGCTGGTCTGTCGGCGCGGCTTGGATCGGAGCAGGAGCTGCTGACAGTCGACTGGAGCGCGCCTGATCTGGATGTGTTGGGAGCAGCAATGTTGGCAGGCGTTGGCCAGCCATGGACCGATTTCGCCGCACCTGAAGGCAACAGCCATCGTCAACCCATGCATTGGCGGCTGCTGGACGGGGTCAAGGTTACGGTGGCGGATTCGCCGCGCGAATGGGCAGTGCAACTTGTCCCGCTAGGTCGCCGTGAAGCGGGCAGTGACGGATTCGAACTCTATCTTGTTCCCGACAAGCCACTTCCTGAAAGTGTGCCGGAGAGCTCGCGCAAGCCGGATCGTTCGGCGGGTATCGGGCGCGATATCGCTCCTGTGCTGCGTCAACCGGTCAGCCGCATCATTGCCAATGCAGAGACAATCCGCACCCAGCTCGCTGGTCCGCTGGCTGAAGAATACAGCAATTATGCCGCCGATATCGCTTCAGCGGGTGAGCATTTGCTGGCTTTGATCGATGACCTTACAACGCTGGAAATGGTCGAGGATGAGGAGTTCGCTCCGGCACCCGACAATATCGACCTTGCCGATGTTGCCCGCCGTGCTGCAGGAATTCTCGGTGTCCGCGCCCGGGATCGCGGGATCGTTCTAGATGCGCCGAATGAGGACGAAAGCGTGCCTGCGATCGGTGAATTCCGTCGGACTTTGCAGGTTCTGCTCAACCTTGTCGGCAACGCCATCCGCTATTCTCCGGAAGGTGGACAGGTTTGGATCAGCGTCGAGCAAGTGGATGGTCGCGCCCGGGCCATTGTGCTCGATCAAGGCGAGGGACTGTCCGAAGATGAGCAGGCCAAGGTGTTCGCCAAATTCGAACGTCTTGGTCGCAGCGGAGACGGCGGATCAGGACTTGGGCTCTACATCTCGCGCCGCTTGGCGGAAGCGATGGATGGTAGCCTGACAGTCAACAGCGTGAAGGGGCAGGGCGCCCGCTTCACGCTGGAAATTCCGGCTGATCCCGAGGGCTAAGCCCCCCGACAATCAACTACCGCTGGTCGACCGGCACGTAATCGCGCTGCGTCGGCCCGGTGTAGAGCTGGCGCGGACGACCGATGACCTGACCGGGATCGGAAATCATCTCGTTCCACTGTGCGACCCAGCCCACGGTGCGTGCGAGCGCAAACAGAGCGGTGAACATGGTCGTGGGGAAGCCGATGGCCGACAGGATGATGCCGGAATAGAAGTCCACATTCGGGAACAGCTTTTTCTCCTGGAAATACGGATCGCTCAGGGCGAGTTCTTCCAGTCGCAGCGCGGTTTCAAATACCGGGTCCTTGACCTGCAAGGCGTCGAACACCTCGCGCACCGTCTTTTGCATGACGGTCGCGCGCGGATCGTAATTCTTATACACACGGTGACCAAAGCCCATCAGGCGGAATGGATCGTTCTTGTCCTTGGCACGCTCGATATAGTGTGGAATCTTGTCCGGCGTACCGATCTCGCGCAGCATGTTGAGCGCCGCCTCATTCGCGCCGCCGTGCGCCGGTCCCCACAGGCAGGCAATGCCCGCAGCAGTACAGGCAAAGGGGTTAGCGCCGGACGAACCAGCAAGCCGAACAGTCGAAGTCGAAGCATTCTGTTCATGGTCGGCGTGGAGGATGAAAATCCGGTCCATCGCCTTTTCCACTTCGGGAACGACTTCATATTCCTCGGCTGGCACGCCAAAGGTCATGCGGAGGAAATTGCCCGTGTAACTCAGCGAGTTATCAGGCTGCATGAATGGCTGGCCAACTGCATATTTGTAAGCCCATGCCGCAATGGTAGGCATCTTCGCGATCAGGCGATGGCTTGAGATCTTGCGATGTTCCGGATCGGAAATGTCAGTGCTGTCATGATAGAAGGCTGACAGTGCGCCAACCACGCCGCACATGATCGCCATCGGATGCGCATCACGGCGGAAGCCCTGATAGAACTGACGCAGCTGGTCATGCAGCATGGTGTGACGGGTGATCGTATTATTGAAGTCGTCGAGTTCAACCTTGTCAGGCAACTCGCCATTCAGCAGCAGATAGCTCACTTCCATGAAGCTGGAATGCTCTGCCAATTGGCCGATGGGATAACCCCGGTGCAGCAGCACGCCTTCCTGGCCATCGATGAAAGTCAGCGCGCTTTCGCAGCTGGCGGTCGACTTATAGCCTGGATCGAAGGTGAACTTGCCGGTTTTGCCATAGAGCTTGCGGATATCGATGACATCCGGTCCGCAGCTTCCCTCCAGTGTGGGGAAGTCAAAATTATCGCCGCCGACTGCCAGTTCTGCCTGCTTGTCCGCCAATGGGGTTCTCCTTAAAAATACAAGATTTGTAATTGGCCTGTCAGGCCGCCGCCTGCGCGTTGATCCGCGCGAGACTTTCCTCCCTACCGAGGAGGACGAGCACATCGAAAATTCCGGGCGAGGTGGTTTGCCCTGTGAGCGCCGCGCGAAGCGGCTGCGCAAGTTTGCCAAGGCCAAGCCCCAGCTCCTCTGCATATGCTTTCAGATTGGCCTCCAGCGCCTCAATTGTCCAGTGCGTTTCCGCCCCTAGCCGTGCTGAAATAGACGAAAGTCTGATCCGCGCCTCCTCATCGAGAAGGCCAGCGGCCTTTTCGGTCATTTCGAGAGGCCGGGTCTTGAACAGGAACGCGGCCCCGTCGGCCAATTCATTCATGTCCCGCGCCCGGGTTTTCAGCACCGGCATGGCCTGCGTAAGCAGCTCAACATCAGCCTGTGCGCCAATCCGTTCTGCAGCCAGCTTGGCAAGGCGGGCATCATCCGCCTCACGAATATAATTGCCGTTCATATTCAACAGCTTCTTGATGTCGAAGCGGCTTGGGCCTTTGCCCACGGCATTGATATCGAACAGCGCGATGGCCTCTTCCCGGCTAAATTCCTCCTGATCGCCATGGCCCCAGCCGAGCCGCAGCAGGTAATTGAACAAAGCTTCGGGAAGAATGCCCAGCTCATCACGGTAGGCATCGACACCCATTGCGCCATGGCGTTTTGACAGCTTGGCCCCGTCATTTCCGTGGATCAGCGGGACATGCGCATAAATCGGGCGCTCCCAGCCATCTTCCACGCCTTGCATGGCATCAATCACCTGAATTTGGCGGAAAGCATTGTTCAAATGGTCGTCGCCGCGAATGATATGGGTGCAACCCATGTCCATGTCGTCCACCACGACTGCGAGCATGTAGGTCGGCGAGCCATCGGCGCGCAGCAGGATGAAGTCATCGATCTCACGATTGTCGACCTTCACGCGGCCCTGCACGGCATCTTCGATCACCGTTTCACCGCCTTCGGGTGTTTTGATGCGGATGGTGAAGGGCGCTCCTGCGGATGCCTCAGCGGGATCGCGATCACGCCACCGCCCATCATACCGCATGGGCTGCTTGGCGGCGCGTTGTGCTTCGCGCATTTCGGCCAGTTCCTCTGACGTGGCGAAGCATTTGTAAGCCTTGCCTGCGGCCAGCAGCTTTTCGGCGACCTCTGTGTGACGCGGTGCGCGTTCGCTCTGGAACACGGTGTCGCCATCGAATTCCAGCCCCAGCCAGTCCAGCCCGTCGAGGATCACATCGATGGCCTCCTGGGTGGAGCGCTGTTTGTCTGTATCTTCGATCCGCAGCAGCGCCTTGCCACCAAAGTGGCGGGCATAAAGCCAGCTGAACAGGCCGGTGCGGGCATTGCCGATATGCAGGAAACCGGTGGGAGAAGGCGCAAAGCGCGTCACCACAGGCCGACTGCCACCGCCGCAATTGCCTTCAGAGCTTGCCATAACTGCCTGTTTCCTGTCCTATACCTGCATGGCAACGCGGCTGCCGCCTTTGGTTCCGCTAGGGGACGACGATCGTGATGTTGCGTTGCAGCACACGCCTTGGCGAAAGCGTGCCTCTTTGTCCAGCATCGCGGACGCCGCCGACGCATTTCTCGCCGGTGCCGGGTTTGACCGCGGCCCGTGGATGGCAGTGATCCTTGCTGCGGGTATCGGCGCGTGGTTTGTCTTGCCAACTGCGGCTGCATGGATGGCGTGCCTTGCGGGTGGGCCGTTGTTGGCGCTAGCCGCGCTCGCAAAATGGAAGGGCCGAGTGGACCGCACCCACCTTGTCACTGCGCTGGTGGCGTGCGGAGTGCTGTTTTCTTTCGGCGCCGGTCTGATTTGGGCGCGCTCTGCCCTTGTCGGTGCCGAGGCGTTTGAGCGGCCCATGTCCGAGATAGTCGAAGGGCGCGTTCTGGAACGCATCGAGCAGCCTGCACAGGATCGCATCCGTCTGGTCCTGGCAATTCGCAGCCCCGAAGATGACCAGCCGGTGCGGATCAGAGTCAACGTTCCGCTCGATCAAGCAACGCCGGAAATGGGCGAGGGCGCTCTTGTCCGGGCTCAGGCGCGGCTCATGCCACCTGCTGCTCCTATGCTGCCGGGCGGATACAATTTCGCGCGCCGGGCGTGGTTTGACGGGTTGGCAGCAACGGGCAGCCTGCAAGGCGACATTGAAGTTATCGAACCCGCGCCACCGGACGAGGCATTTATCGCCAGCGTGCAGCGCCGCCTGTCTTCCCATGTTCGCGGGGAGCTGGAAGGATCAGCTGGCAGCATCGCCGCAGCCTTCGCCAGCGGAGATCGCGGAGCTATTTCCGAAGCGGATGAAGATGCCATGCGCGATGCTGGGTTGACACACCTGCTGTCGATCAGCGGCTTGCATGTAAGCGCGGTGATCGGTGCAGCCTATCTGCTTGCGATTAAGTTGCTCGCCTTGTGGCCATGGCTGACGTTGAGAGTGCGTTTGCCGGTAACAGCCGCTGCTGTCGCGGCGCTGGCAGGAATATCCTACACACTATTAACCGGCGCACAGGTGCCGACAGTGCGCAGCTGTATCGGCGCGCTGCTGGTGTTGATCGCGCTAGCATTAGGCCGTGAGCCACTGTCTCTACGTATGGTCGCGGCTGCTGCGGTGGCGGTGCTGTTCGCTTGGCCCGAAAGCCTTGTCGGACCTAGCTTCCAGATGAGTTTTTGCGCCGTGATAGCCATCGTCGCGCTCCACAATGCAGAGCCGGTGAAGCACTTCCTTGCCCCGCGTGAGGAGAGCTGGTTTACGCGCCTTGGTCGGCGGACACTCATGCTGCTCATTACAGGCCTAGTGATCGAAATCGCGCTCATGCCAATCGTGCTCTATCATTTTCACCGCGCGGGCGTTTACGGCGCACTCGCCAATGTGGTCGCAATTCCACTGGTTACCTTCATTTCGATGCCGCTGATCGCTATCGCGCTGCTGTTCGACAGTGTCGGAGCGGGAGCACCGTTCTGGTGGCTTGCCGGCAAGTCGTTAGACCTGCTGGTGGGAATTGCGCACTTCACCGCCAGTCAGCCCGGCGCGGTAAAATTGATTCCGCAGATGACTTTGCCAACCGTGTTGCTGTTCGTGATCGGTGGGCTGTGGCTGGCGCTGTGGAAGGGCGGGGCGCGGCTGCTCGGATTCGCACCCGCCGCTGTGGCAGCAATGTTGCTTGCCGCCACTCCAATCCCCGACATCCTGATTTCCGGCGATGGGCGCCATGTTGGCATAACGGGTGAAGATGAGCGCCTGCTGGTCCTGCGCGATACCCGCAGTTCCTTCACGCGCGACAATTTGCTCGAACTGGCCGGTGTCGAGGGCGAGCCCATGCCGATTGAAGACTGGCCCGGCGCCGAGTGCAGCCCCGATTTCTGCGCGATCACCGTTGTCAGAGGCGGGCGCGATTGGCACATTCTCATGAGCCGTAGCCGGGATATCGTTGCAGAACGTGCGCTCGCCGCCGCCTGTGAGAGATCCGACATTGTTGTGTCTGACCGCTGGCTGCCGCGCAGCTGCGAACCGCGCTGGCTCAAGGCTGATGCGCGAATGCTGTCAATGACTGGCGGCCTAGCGATTGACCTGGAAGGCGAAACCATCCGCACCGTGGCAGAGGCCGAGGGCGATCATGGCTGGTGGCGCGGGCGGCGGGAAGACTGAGTCACCCCGCGCTCCACCGCAACGATTGCCCTACGCCGCTCAGTGATACCTGCGCAGAAGTCCTGCGAGCTTGCCCTGCACCTCGACTTGGCTGTCCGCATACACTTGCGGATCATAGGTCGCATTGGCCGGGTCGAGCCGGATATTGCCGCCATCGTGGAACAGATATTTCAGCGTTGCTTCCTCGCCATTGACGAGTGCAACCACAATATCGCCATCACGCGCTGTGTCGGCCTTCTTCACGAGAGCGAAGTCGCCATCGAAAATGCCAGCTTCGACCATGGAGTCTCCCGACACTTCGAGTGCGTAGTGCTCTCCGCTGCCGAGCAGCGCAGCCGGAACGGGGAGGGTCTGACTGTCTTCCAACGCTTCGATCGGAACACCGGCCGCGATCCTGCCGTGGAGCGGGATCTCAATGACATCATTGGCGGGTTCAGGTCTAGCTGCGGGGGTCGCAGTCGCCTTGGCAACAGGATCATTGCCCGCAAGGTTTTCCGGCATCTTGACGACTTCCAGCGCACGGGCGCGATTGGGCAGGCGTCTGATAAATCCGCGTTCTTCCAAAGCCGAGATCAGGCGGTGAACGCCCGATTTGCTCTTCAGATCAAGCGCCTCTTTCATTTCCTCGAAGCTGGGCGAGATGCCCGTGTCTTCGAGGCGGCGATTGATGAAAAGCAGCAATTCATGTTGTTTGGCGGTCAACATCGGCCTGTCCCTCACTTCAGATGTTCCACTATAGGAACGAATAAAGAACAAGTATGAAACAGATTCGCCAAAGTCAAGCAATACCGCCATTCTGGAGCGGATTGGTGCAAAACGCCGAAGGAATCTTCAGCCTGAGGTGTCTGCGACGTGCCAGTCGCCGCTCTTGCCTCCGGTCTTGGCGAGCAGTCGAACGTGTTCGATCTCCATGCCCTTTTCCAAAGCTTTGGCCATGTCGTAAATGGTCAGGAGAGCGACGGTTGTGGCGGTCAGTGCCTCCATCTCGACACCAGTCTTTCCGGTCAAAGCAGCCGTAGCCGTGACGCGGATTGCATCAGTTTCCCATGCAAATTCTACACTGACCGTTTCAAGAGCGAGCGGGTGACACATCGGGATGAGGTCGCCGGTCTTCTTTGCTGCCATTATTCCCGCGATACGAGCCGTGGACAGGACATCGCCTTTCGGACCACTGCCATCGCGAACTGCCGCGAGCGTATCGCTAGCCATGCGAATGCACCCTTCCGCCGTGGCCGAGCGGTGACTTTCGGCCTTGCCGCCCACATCAACCATCCGCGCAGCGCCACTCTCATCAAGATGGGTCAGTTTGGTCATAGTGGATCAACGCTCATGGAAATGATGGAAAACCATCCTGTAAAGAAAAACGCCCCGCCATGCAGCAAGTGCAAGCGGGGCGCAATTTCTCCGCGAAGTCTAAGGACGCGGTTTAGTCGCGCAAGCTGGCGGGGACATTACCACCGGCAGCAGCAAGGCGGTTCATGACCTGCTTATGCAGCCAGATGTTTTCCTCTGCCTTGCCTGAATAGTCGTTGTCGCCCAGTTCGGTCGCCAGTTCCTTGCGGTTTTCGTAGCTGGGATCGAGATCGACCAGCTTCATCAGGTCGACGATGGAAGTCCGCCAGTTGAGCTTGTCTGCGCCGGCCTTGCTGTCGAGCTGCGCTTCGACGTCAACGTCGCTGACAGCCTTGGAAGACGCGCGGTTGAAGCCGGTGGCTTTGGGCGCTGCGGATGCTTCGTCCTTGTCATCGCCGAAGATTGCATCCTTGATCGAGCTGAAAATTCCCATGGTGATATTCCCCTTCCGGTTGTTGCAGCCAAATTCGGCCAGATATGTTCCCTACGCATGACGCGGCGGAAAGTTGTGTAAAATCTACTTGCCCAAATTTAGGTGCCGAGCAAGGCGCGGGTCGCGGCTTCGACATCATCGGCACGCATCAGGCTTTCGCCGACAAGGAAGCAGTGAACGCCAGCGGTGGCAAGTCTCTTGCAGTCAGCGTGCGAAACGATTCCGCTTTCACCCACCAGCAAGCTGCCTTTCGGGGCCAATGGCGCGAGCCGTTCGGTCGTCGCGAGATCGGTAGTGAATGTTCGCAGATCGCGGTTGTTCACGCCGATCAGGCGCGACTGGAGATGCTTTGCAGCGCGCTCCAGCTCGCCTTCGTCATGGACCTCGACCAGAACATCCATGCCGCGCTCTGCGGCAGCCATTTCGATTTCGGCCATCTGGTCGTCTTCCAGGGCAGCCACGATGATGAGGATCGCATCGGCACCGATCATCCGGCTTTCGGCCACCTGCCACGGATCGACCATGAAGTCCTTGCGCAAAACGGGCAAATCGACCGAGGCGCGGGCGTCCATCATGTAGTCCTCATGCCCTTGGAAGTAGGGCGCATCGGTAAGGACAGAGAGGCACGCCGCGCCGCCCTTGGCATAGTCCAAGGCGTGCTTGTGGGGCCGAAAATCTGCGCGGATCAGGCCCTTGGAGGGGCTGGCCTTTTTGATCTCGGCTATCAGGGCGAAGCCGGTCTTCGATTTCTCTTCCAGCGCGCGGCGAAACCCGCGTGGGGCGCTGGCCTGCTGCGCTTCGCGGTCACAGTCGGAGAGTGTCCTCTCCGTCTTGCGCGCGGCGACTTCTTCGCGCTTGGTGGCGCAAATTTCTTGGAGCCTGTCGCTCACTTGGCCGCAGCGATCCAGCATTCGAGCAAGGCCTTGGCGAGACCCTTGTCGATCGCTTCGCCTGCTTCCTCCACACCATCAGTCCAGTTTTCGACTTCGCCTGCCACCATCAGCGCGCCAGCCGCATTGAACAGTACCGCATCGCGATAGGGGCCGGGTGTGCCCATCAACAATGCTTCGAGCGCCTTGGCATTGTGAACGGCATCCTCGCCACGAATGGCTTCAACCGGCGCGTGCGCCAGTCCCGCTTCACTTGCATCGACACGCCGCATCGTAACGTTCCGACCCTGCACATCGGCCACCTCATTGCCTTCATCAAGGCTGAGCTCGTCGAGACCTTCGTCGCCAGAGATGATGAAGGTCCGTTCGGTTCCCAGTCGAGCCATCGCATCGGCGTAGATCGGGACATAGGCTGGGCGGGCAATACCGATCAGCTGGCGGCGGACCTTGGCAGGGTTGGACAGCGGACCCATCAGGTTGAAAATCGTGCGCTTGCCCAGCTTCTGCCGGATAGGTTGGATGCGTGCCATCGCCGGATGGTGGTTCTTCGCGAACAGAAAGCAAATGCCGATCTCGGCGAGCGTTTTCTCCGCGGTGCGTCCGGCAGCATCCATATCGAGGCCGAGCGCTTCCAGCGTGTCTGCCGCACCTGCCTTGGAACTGGCCGCGCGGTTGCCATGTTTGGCGACTGGCACACCGCAAGCTGCGACCACGAGGCTGACGGCGGTTGAGACATTGAGTGTGTGATGCCCATCACCGCCAGTGCCGCACACGTCGATGGCGTTTTCCGGAGCGTCTATCGGGATCAGCCGCTTGCGCATTGCCCGCGCAGCACCGGCAATTTCCTCAGCCCGCTCACCGCGGTCAGAAAGGTCGGAGAGAAATTGCGCGATTTCCTCTTCGGATGGCTTCCCGTCGAGCATGTCACCAAAGGCGCGCTCGGCATCGGCTTCGGTCAACGCGATATCGGTGGGAGGCAATGCGCCGCTCATGCTGGAATTCTCGCTTCTATGCTGCACATCTTGAGGAAGTTGGCGAGCAGCGCGTGGCCATGCTGCGTAGCAATGCTCTCCGGGTGAAATTGCACGCCGTGAATGGGCAGATCTGCATGACGGAAGCCCATGACGCTGGTGCCGTCCAGTCCCGGTGTCTCACTGACCGCGTTGACCAGCAGGCAGTCCGGAATATCCTCCACAACCAGCGAGTGATAGCGGGTAGCGTTGAACGGCGAGGGCAAGCCTGCGAACACGCCAGTCCCATCATGGTCCACCGGCGAAGTCTTGCCATGCATCAGCCCGCCACGGGCCACGCGGCCGCCAAAGTGCTGTCCGATAGCCTGATGGCCAAGGCATACGCCGAGCAAGGGTAGCTCCGCCTTGGCACAGGCCGCCACCAGATCAAGGCTGATCCCCGCTTCATTGGGTGTGCAGGGGCCGGGAGAAATCAGCACACCTGCCGCGCCTGATGCCATGGCCTCGTCCACGTTGATCGCATCATTGCGCTGCACAATAACGTCAGCGCCCTGTTCCATCAGGTAATGGACGAGGTTGAAGGTGAAGCTGTCATAATTGTCGATGACGAGAATGTGGCTCATTGCGCAGCCTCTGCCCGATTTTTCACCACGATCAAGGGGCCGATGTCCGGTCCGGTGTCGAGCCGTTCATTCGGCACGTCCCAGATTTGCGATACGCTGCCGTCGAGAAACAGCGCGTTATCGACATTCAGCACATCGCGGTAATAGCGCGCCAACTTGCCAAAGCTGATCGGTGCTTCGCTGATGACGAAATGCGCACGCCCGCTGGCATCGACGCCCACGGCATTGCGAATCTTGCGCGATTCCCCGTCTGGATCGAAAGCGGGGTGAAGCTCGCCGTCGATAACAAGCATAGGGCCGGACTGGGTGGCGAAATTGGGGCGGTCCTGCACCTGCTCGGCGAATGTGTCAGTCGCCAGCACGCGCCATTGGCCCGTTTCTTCGCCGAAAAACACGCCGTTTGGCAGCAGGTGAAAGTTGCCCGGACCTTCGTTCTGATTGAGCACGGTGAGGCGGCGGCCATCCTCGACATAATAGCCGATGGGTTCACCTTCGGGATCAAACATGCCGCCATTCATGGCAAAGACCACGGGCTGTTCCACTTCGCGCGGTTGGCGAGCAAAGGCGCGCAGCGATCCATAATGGTCATCCTCACCCTCAGGTGAAAGATCTGTGGCGATGGCATGGCGCGAAGGTTCTGCCATACAATGGGTTAGCGGCGTTTCCTCGAACATCACCGGCTGACAGATAGAGGCCAGCTCTTCCGGCGCTTCCCCTTCAAAATGCACTTCGCAGGCGGTCAGAGTGAAGGCCACTGGCAACAAGGCTAAACCATATTTCACTGCCCGAAATCTGGCTCTGCCGCGATCCCCACTGCCTCGCGCGCTGCGGCGATCAGGGCGCCTGCCTTGTGGCGGCATTCGGCGGCTTCGTAGGCCGGGTTGCTATCGGCAACGATGCCTGCGCCCGCCTGCACATGCATGGTGCCATCCTTCACCACCGCTGTGCGCAATACGATGCAGCTATCGACCGAGCCATCGGGCGCAAAATAGCCAACGCCGCCGGCATAGGCACCGCGTGTCTCCGGCTCCAGCTCGGCGATGATTTCGCAGGCACGGACCTTGGGTGCGCCGCTGACAGTGCCTGCCGGAAAACCTGCAAACAGCGCATCAAGGGCATCCTTCTCGCCCGCCAGTTCACCCACCACATTGCTGACGATATGCATGACATGGCTATAGCGTTCGACGGTGAAGCTGTCGGTCACGGTTACACTGCCTTGCTCTGCAATGCGTCCGACATCGTTCCGTCCAAGATCGAGCAGCATCAGATGCTCCGCACATTCCTTGGGATCGGCGAGCAGGCTTGTTTCATTCGCCTTGTCTTCAGCTTCGGTCGACCCGCGCGGGCGCGTTCCGGCGATGGGGCGAATGGTCACTTCGCCATCACGAACGCGGACAAGTATTTCGGGCGAGGACCCGACCACTGCGAAGCCGGGCATGTCGAGGAAATACAGGAATGGCGAGGGATTGACGCGGCGCAGAGCGCGATAGAGCGCGAGCGGAGGCAAAGGGAAGGGGCAAGTGAAGCGCTGGGCCAGCACCACCTGAAAGATATCGCCTGCCGTGATGTAATCCTTGGCCCGCAGGACGATGCGTTCATAATCCTCGGCATCCATCACGGGTTCGAGTTCGCATTCCGGCATTTCGCCAAGCCGCACGGCTTCAGGCACTTTCTCGCCCAATTGACGCAGCGCTTCGTCGATACGATCGGCTGCGCGCTCCAGCTTGGCCGCAGGGTCGTCACTGTCAGCCCACAGCGGCGCAATCACGAACAAGGCGTCAGTCAGGCGGTCGAACACCAGCACAAGCGCGGGGCGCGCGAAGAGCATGTCCGGCAGATCAAGGTCGCTTTGCGGAGCGCGCGGTAGCTTCTCGACAAGACCGATGGTTTCATAACCAAAATAGCCGACGAGGCAGGCGAGGGCGGGGGGCAGCGCGTCGGGCACCATGTCGATGCGGCAAGCCTGCACCAGCGCGCGTAATTCGGTCATGCTGTCACCGGGCAATGGCTCGAATGCCTCCCGATCATGACGCCACTGGCGGTTGACCTCAGCCTTCGCTCCCGTGGCGCGGAACAACAGGTCTGGATCAAGCCCAAGCAGGCTGTAGCGCCCGCGAATTTCGCCGCCTTCGACCGATTCGAGCAGGAAGTCGCCGCGCCCTTCCTCGATGAGTTTCAGCGCGCCGCCAATCGGCGTTTCGGTATCGGCCACCACGCGTCGCCAGACGAGCGTATTGCGCCCATCCGCCAGTGCGGAGAGCGCCTCTGCCCCATTGTGGATGGCGACTGTTGCGGTTGACGCTTTGGATTTTGGGGCGACCAGACCCGCCTCCCTCAGTTCGATCCGCCGGTAAGCTGTGTGCGAACCGCTTCGATGCCCGCTTCATTGCGCTCGATTTCGACCGAGGATTCGGCTGCGGCAACGAATTGCTCAACATATTCCTGGCCGAGCGCTTCGGAAAGCTGAGCGATGGTTGACGCGACATCTTCGCTGTCTTCGGCAAACTCGGCCGTCTCGATTTCGTCCAGCGCAACTACAAACCACTGGCTCGCTTCCTGCACCGCAACCCGTTCTACCGTGCCTTCCGCCATGGAGAAGAACAGGATGGTCGCGCGGGTGATCTGACCCTGTTCGGCGAGCTGGCGACGATTAAGGCGCAAATCCTGAGCTGGAGGAAGATCGGCATCTTCTTCTGCCAATGCTTCTGCCAAAGTAGCACCGGATTCGACCCGTTCGACCACACGGCCCGCGGCCTGTCCCGCAGCGGCCATGCCCTGATCGCGGCGCCATTGCAGCGTGATTTGCTCACGGATTTCGTCGAGCGGTGCGGTAGCGCTTGGGGTGATTTCGGACACGTCGAAGATCAGATATGCCTGTCCGGGAACGATCTCGGTGATTTCAGGGCTGTCTGCGCCCATTTCGAAGGCGAAAGACACGACCCGCGCGAGTGCCGGTGGAGCCTGACCTGCCTGACCATAGACCTGACCGCTGGCAAGCAGTTCGGGCGTAGACTGGACTTCGAGGCCGAGCTCTTCAGCCGCAGCTTCCAGCGTGCGTCCGCGCGAAAACTCGGTCTCGAACCGCTCGGTCAGCTCGTTGAGGGCTTCACCTCGGCGCTCGGCAACCAGAGTTTCCCGGATTTCATCGCTTGCCTGTTCTAACGAGCGTGCTGGGATTGGGGTCACATCGTCGACCCTCAGAACATACCAGCCAAGGCTTCCGCGAACCGGTCCGGCGAGCGCACCGGCAGATGCTTCGAAACCCGCATTGGCAACCGCCTGCGAGGCAGTAGATGCGTAATCCGGTTGTTCCACTTCGCTGATTTGCGTCGTGGCGAGGCCCTTAGACGTGGCAGACGCATCGAGCGACATGCCCCCCTGAACCTCGGAAATTACGGCTTGTGCGGCTGCTTCGGTCGGCACGACAAGCTGAGTGAATGTGCGCCGCTCTGTCGCCCGATACAGCACTGCGTCCGCTTCATAACGTGCCGCGATTTGGGCATCCGTTACGGGCGGGAGATCACTGATAGCTTCCTGGTCGAACGCGGCATAGCGGATCACCCGGCGTTCGGGGCGAATGTAACGCGCACGGTTTTCATCATAATAGGCCTGCAATTGATCATCGCTTGGGTCATCTTCGGGCGCGAAGGTGATCGCGGGGAAGACGGCGGCGGTGCCACTACGTGTGTCGTTCAGGAGCTCGGCATAGGTGCGGGCCATGCTGTCAGGCATCCGCGCTGCAAAGCTGACAGGGACCACGGTTTGACGTGCCAACAGGCTGAGCGTCAGATCTTCACGCACGATGCTCTCAGTAAGATTGCGTTGCCGCAGCGAGGCGCGAAACGCCACCTCGTCAAAGCTGCCATCGATGCCTTGAAATCCTGGCGCGCTGGTGATCTCGCTCTCGACCAAGCGTTTGCCTGCGCGAAGTCCCATGGCCTCGGCAAATTCTGCAATCGCTGTGCGGCTGAGCATTGATGACAGCACATCGTCAAAGCCGCCTTGCGCAACAAAGCCTTCCATCGACAGCGTCGGGTTTTGCTCGCGCGTCTGCTGCAGCGCGTTGTTCGCATTCTGTTGCAGGTCGGCAGTTGTGATGGTGCGGTCACCCACCACAGCAACCCTGTCGCCACCGGCGACTCCGCCAAACATGCCGGTGTTGGCCACATCCGAACTGGCAAAGGCCACCGCGATAAGGCCAAGGAAGGCCAGCGTCACAACAATGCCGATTTTGGATTTGAAGAAGTTGCGGAAAATCTGGAACATGCGCGATCAATTCTGCCTTGGCCCAGCGGGCCGGTTGTGCGGAGAGGGGACGCCAACTGTCGACGTGGCCCTGTGAAAAGAGCCTGCGCTTTATCCCGCCTGCGACCATGCCGCAACAGGGCGTAGGTGCTTTCGCGCATTGTGCATAACCGGCTTTGACAAGTGCGGTCGCGGGCATTAGCGCGCTGTGGCACCTATCACTTGAACATGGCTTTTGGTTCGTATCAAGTTGTGGAAATCACAGGGAATTCAATGACCACTCGGCCCTATATTGTCGGCAATTGGAAGATGCACGGTACCCGTGCAATGCTGGCGGAAGCGCGCGCAATCGACCGCGCGGCAGAGCGTTTGCTGAAAGTTGAGGTGGCAATTGCGCCGCCATTCACGCTGATTCACGCCACACGCAAGGAAGCGACACTGATCGCAATCGGGGCGCAGGATTGCCACCCGGCCGAAGGCGGCGCGCATACTGGCGATGTCTCGGCGGCCATGATCAAGGATGCGGGTGCAGGGTTCACTATTGTTGGCCACAGCGAGAGGCGCGCCGATCACGGCGAGAGCAACGCACTGGTGAAGAGCAAGGCCCATGCGGTCATCGACGCGGGCATGAATGTGATCGTCTGTGTTGGTGAAATCGAGGCAGAACGCGATGCTGGCAAGGCTGAAAGCGTGGTGACCCGCCAACTCAAGGGCTCTTTGCCCGAAGGCGAGGACGTCGCTGTCAATGTGACCGTCGCTTATGAGCCCGTCTGGGCAATCGGCACAGGGCGCACACCAACGCCGGACGATGTCGCTGCCATGCACCGCCACATACGCGGCGTACTGAACAAGTTCTACGGCGACGCCGGTGCCGAGGTACGCATTCTCTATGGCGGTTCGGTAAAGCCCGAGAATGCCGCTGAACTGCTGTGTGCAGATGAGGTTGGCGGCGCCCTGGTTGGTGGAGCCAGCCTGACGGCCGAGAGTTTTCTCGGGATCATCATGGCCGCCGCAGAGGGCGAACGCGACTAACCAACTGTAGTAAGCCGCCACACGCCCTCTTGTGGGATTGCGAGGCGCGGCTTACATGCGCGGCTCACTTTGCAACATAATCGACAGACTGACTTGCCATGACCCTCTTCAACTTCCTTTTCCTGATTCAGGCTTTTGTGGCCGCAGGACTCGTCCTTCTCGTGCTCATGCAGCGTTCGGAAGGTGGCGGACTTGGAATCGGCGGCGGCGGCAGTCCGGGCGGCGTAATGTCGGCGCGCGGCGCAGCGGACTTCCTCACCCGGGCGACCAAGTGGTTTGCCGTGTCCTTTGTTGTTCTTGCTGTCATCCTTGCTGGCCTTGCTGTGGATGCGAGCGGGTCGGGCGAGCTCGACGAATCGCTCGATCGCTCCGTCAGCGCTACCGATGAAACTGCTCCGGCAGCAGGCGATGAAGCGGGTGACACCGCCGCAGAACCAGCGTCAGACGATCCGCTGGCCGACGTTGCTGAATAACCGGCCTGAAGCGCTTGACTGAGTAATTTCAGTCGCCCCGCCTGAAACCGGGGAAAATTCGTGCCAACACGGTAAAACTCATCGCATTGTGCTTGCGCCGAATCCCCGCGTGAGCTTAAGGCTCAACTCCCATGGCGCGGTACATTTTTATCACCGGCGGCGTGGTCTCCTCGCTCGGCAAAGGTCTCATGGCAGCCTCACTGGCAGCCCTCCTTCAGGCGCGCGGGTACAAGGTCCGTATCCGCAAGTTTGATCCCTATCTGAATGTCGATCCGGGCACGATGAGCCCGTATCAGCACGGCGAGGTCTACGTCACGGACGATGGGGCCGAAACCGATCTCGATCTCGGCCATTATGAACGCTTTACTGGCGTTTCCGCGCACCAGAATGACAACATAACCTCTGGCCGAGTGTATCGCGATATCATCACCAAGGAACGTCGCGGCGATTACCTCGGCGCCACGGTTCAGGTGATCCCGCACGTCACCGATGAGATCAAGCAATTCGCACTGCAAGATCAGGGCGACCATGATTTCATCCTGTGCGAAATCGGCGGCACGGTTGGCGATATCGAAAGCCTGCCATTTATTGAAGCGATCCGGCAGTTGCGTAATGAATTGCCGCAGGAACAGACCTGTCTCGTCCATGTCACGCTGGTCCCCTATCTCTCTGCTGCAGGCGAGCTGAAAACCAAGCCGACCCAGCATTCCGTTCGTGAATTGACCAGCCTGGGTGTGCAGCCAAATGTTCTGCTCACTCGCTGCGAACATCCGCTGCCTGAAAGCGAGCGCAAGAAGATCGCGCTGTTCTGCAATGTCCGGCGCGAAGCGGTTATTCCAGCGCTTGATGCCAGCAGCATCTATGCAGTGCCGCAGCAATATCATGACGAGGGCCTCGACCGTGAAGTCTTGCGCCATTTCGGAATGCTCGATCAATCCAGCGCGCCCGATATGGCACGCTGGGACGACGTGGTTGATCGCTACGAACATCCCGAGGGCGAAGTTACCATCGGCGTGGTCGGCAAATATGTCGGCTTGCCCGATGCGTATAAGTCGCTGAATGAGGCGTTGGTGCATGGCGGCATGGCCAATCGCACCAAGGTCAACATTCGCTGGATTGATGCCGAAGTGTTCGAGCAGGGGGATGACGATATCGTCACCCAGCTGGAGCCGCTGCACGCAATCCTTGTCCCCGGCGGCTTTGGCGAACGCGGTAGCGAAGGCAAAATCGCCAGCGTCCGCTTCGCGCGCGAACGTAAAGTGCCGTTCTTCGGGATTTGCCTGGGAATGCAGATGGCCTGCATCGAAGGCGCGCGCAACTTGGCCGGTGTCGAGGGCGCATCCTCCACCGAGTTTGGTGAAACGCAAGAACCCGTCGTCGGCATCATTACCGAATGGATGAGCGAAGAAGGACTACAGCAGCGCTCCGCCGATACCGATCTGGGTGGCACAATGCGGCTTGGCGCATATCAGGCCAATCTGGCACGCAACAGTCACGTTTCGCAGATCTATGGTGGAGCGACAGAAATTTCCGAGCGTCACCGCCATCGTTACGAGGTCAACGCGGCCTACAAAGAACGGCTCGAAGAGGGCGGCTTGATATTTTCAGGCATGTCGCCCGATGGATTGCTGCCCGAAATTGTCGAAAGGCCCGATCATCCGTGGTTTGTCGGCGTGCAATTTCATCCTGAACTCAAGAGTAGGCCGTTCGACCCGCATCCGCTGTTCTCGGGCTTTATTGCCGCCGCACTAGCCCAGTCGCGCCTCGTTTAAGCGATAGTTCCCGCTTGCTTGCGCCGGGCGGAGAAAATACTTGCAATTGTTAGTATCCAAGGCGTAACTCCCTGCCATCGGGGCAAGGGGGTTGGCCTGACTTCATTTTATCGTGACGCCATGCAGTCACTTGATTTTTCGCGCCCCCAAACGTGATTAGACCGGCTCTGCGCAGGTGACGTGGGTTTCCTCGCGCGGTCGGATCGGTCTTGCTGGTGTGACAGGCTGTCTCTTGCGACCCGGACAGCTTATTTCGCTGGCTAGTCGGCGCATCGCGTCGAGGGGGCGGGCTTTAGCGGGCCCGCCCCCAACTCATTTCAGGCTTCAGCTCGGTTGTGGATGGTTTCAGGCGGCAGAGGCCTGGCCATCGTCCTTCTTGTCACCATCGACCACTTCCAGCGTGTTGCCGCCAATTGCGATCTTCTTGGGCTTCATCGCCTCGGGCACTTCGCGCACCAGATCGATCACCAGCATGCCATCCTGCAAATCGGCGTTCTCGACGCGAACATAATCGGCCAGTTCAAACCGGCGCTCGAACCCGCGATTGGCAATGCCCATATGCAGCATTTCGCCATCTACGGTCTCGTCGCGCTTTTTGCCCTGCACAGTCAGCAGGTTCTGCTGCGCGGTGATATCGATGTCGCCTGCGCGAAAACCTGCTACGGCAATGGTGATGCGGTAAGCGTCTTCATCGCGGCGCTCGATGTTGAAAGGTGGGTAATTGTCGCCCGACGATCCGCGGCTGTTGTTCTCCAGCAGATCAAACAGCCGGTCAAAGCCGACCGTGGAACGACGATATGGGGTAAGGTCAGTACGGTTCATTGAAACAAATCCTCTGTTGAGCAATTTGAGATATTACGGACCCATGATTGGCATCCGTGATTGAAAGATAGTTGGCCGGGCGCGGGTTTCAAGAATGCGCGAAGAGATTTGAAAAGGGGCAGACGTGAGCACACCCAAAGTCGAAATTTACACCAAGGCGTTCTGCGGTTTTTGCGTGAGGGCGAAGCGGCTGCTCGACCAGAAGGGCATCGACTATGTCGAGCACGACATCTCGATGGGCGGCGAGAAACGTGATGAGATGATGGCGCGCAAGCCCGATGCAATGACGGTGCCTCAGATATTTATCGGCGATCAGGCTGTCGGCGGATCCGATGAGCTTGTTGCGCTCGAACGTGAGGGCAGGCTGGACGCTCTACTGGGGCTGTAAGCAACGCTAACATGACCAAGATTGCGCTCTTACAGATGACTTCTGGTGTCGACCCGCAAGCCAATGCAGCGACCATTTGCGATGCTGCTCGCGGCGCCGCAAATGTCGGTGCAACAATGCTCTTCACGCCGGAAATGGCTGGTTTGCTCGATCAAAAGCGAGCGCGAGCGAGCGAGCACATCGTTCCCGAGAGCGAAAGCAGCTTGGTCAAAGATGTCGCACAGGCAGCGGGAGAAGCAGGCATCTGGATTTCGCTTGGCCTGCCAGTTGTGAATGAGCGCGGGGGCTGGTCCAATCGCACGATACTGTTCGACGCCGCAGGCAACATCGCGGCGCGATATGACAAGATTCACATGTTCGACATGGCGCTGGACGGCGGCGAAAGCTGGCAGGAATCGCGGGCCTATGATCCCGGCGAACAGGCGGTCAGCTGCCCTGATACTCCGATAGGGCGGCTCGGCCTGACCATCTGCTACGATATCCGCTTTCCCGCGCTGTTCGAGGAGCTTGGCCGGCAGCAATGCGATGCAATCGCCACGCCTGCCGCATTTACGGTGCCGACGGGCAGGGCGCACTGGCACCTTCTCCAACGGGCGAGGGCGGTCGAATCCAGCGCCTTTGTGATCGCCGCCGCGCAAGTTGGCGCGCATGAGGACGGGCGGCGCACTTACGGCCATTCGCTCGTGGTCGATCCTTGGGGAGAAGTGCTGCTCGATATGGGCGGTGAGGACGCCGGACTGGGCTTTTGCAATATCGATCTAGGCCGGATTGCCGAAGTGCGCAGCCAGCTGCCCAGCCTTGCTAATCGGCGCGATATCCCGCAATCGCGCTAGCAATGATTGTTTATGACCTTTCCTGCTGCAATGGCCATCGCTTCGAAGGCTGGTTTGGCTCGTCTGAAGATTTCACCGCCCAGCGCGACGATGGCCTGTTGTGCTGTCCGGAATGCGGAACACCTGATGTGGTGAAAGCGCCGATGGCTCCTGCAGTGGGCCGCAAGGGCAATAGCGCGCCGAGTGCCGCACCACTCGATGCTGAGCCACAAGTGCCAGCGCCAAGTCCTGCTCCGCAGACTGGCCGTGCGGTTTCGAATGCCCCGATGCCGCCCGAAGTGGCGAAAGCGCTGGAGAAACTTGCCGACGCGCAGTCCCAGGCGCTTAAAGACAGCAAATGGGTCGGCAAGGGTTTCGCCGAGCAATCGCGCGCGATGCATTATGGCGAGCAGGACCATGCGCCCATTCACGGCGAGGCCAGCATCAAGGAAGCACAGGAGCTGGTGGACGAAGGTGTCCCCGTCGCGCCGCTACCATTCCCGATCGCGCCGCCCGAAAAACTGAATTGATAGCGTAAAGCTGCGTGGTGCGCCCGACAGGATTCGAACCTGTGGCCTCCGGATTAGGAATCCGATGCTCTATCCGACTGAGCTACGGGCGCTGCCGTGAGCGATCTAGTCAGGAGAGGAGGGCTGCACAAGCTCTAGCTTGGATGGCAGACTTCAGACGTCTTCAGTCTTCTCTGCATCGACATTGAGCACGCCGCGCGCGACCTGATCACGCTCAATGCTCTCAAACAGCGCCTTGAAATTGCCTTCACCAAAGCCTTCGTCACCCTTGCGTTGAATGAATTCGAAAAACACGGGGCCAACCTGTGCTTCTGCGAAAATCTGCAGCAGCAGGCGCGGTTGGCCGCCTTCGGTGGTGCCATCGAGCAGGATGCCGCGCATCTTCAGTTCGTCAGTTGGCTCACCATGGCCGGGCAGGCGCTCGTCCAGCATATCGTAATATGTCTCGGGAGGGGCGGTCATAAAGGGCACGCCAAAGCCTTTCAGCCTGTCCCATGCCGCCACAAGATCATCACAGATCAGGGCGATATGCTGGATTCCTTCACCGTTGAATTCGCGCAGGAATTCTTCGATTTGACCCTTGCCGCCTTCGCCCTCTTCATTGAGTGGGATACGGATTTTGCCATCCGGTGCGGTCAGCGCCTGAGAGGTCAGGCCGGTATATTCGCCCTTGATGTCGAAGAAACGGATTTCGCGGAAGTTGAACAGCGTTTCGTAGTAATCTGCCCAATACGCCATGCGACCAGTGTAGACGTTGTGCGTCAGGTGATCGATCACGTTGAAGCCCGCGCCTTCGGGCCATGGGTTCACATCCTTGAGATATTCGAAGTCGATATCGTAGATGGAAAGGTCTGACCCGCCTTCATTGGCGTAGCGATCGATCAGATAGATGATAGCACCACCGATGCCGCGGATCGCTGGAATCCGAAGCTCCATCAGGCCGGTTTCGACGTTCACCGGCTCTGCCCCGCGAGCCAGCAATTCGTCATAGGCCTTTGCCGCATCCTTGACGCGAAATGCCATGCCGCAGGCGGAGGGACCGTGTTCGCGGGCAAAGAACCATGCGGCGCTGCGCGGTTCGTAATTGATGATCAGATTGATCTGACCTTGCCGCCACAGCTGCACGTCTTTTGAGCGGTGATTGGCGACATGTTGGAAGCCCATGGTTTCAAACACAGGTTCTATCTGGCCCTTTTCAGGCGCACAGAATTCGACAAATTCAAAGCCATCAAGGCCGATCGGGTTTTCGAAGAGGTCAGTCATGGTTTCATATGTAACTTGTTGCGCAGATTCGGGCAAGCATTGGATTGATCGGACAGCCCGTCGTGGGGTTCCGTCTCAAGATGCTTGAAAGAAGCTGCCAGCTATGATTCAAGGCCATCGATGAACGATCTGCGAAACAAGCGAGAAGTGGTGCGTGAAAGGGTTGGCAATGCCCTCGCACTGCTGCTGTTGATCCTGATCGGGATGCTGGCATTCATGGGGCCGTCGGGTCTGCTGGCATGGGGCGACAACGCCGCCAAGTTGGATGCCCATGAAGAGCGTATCGCTGCGCTTGAAGAAGAACGTGCGGTCCTTGCCAACCGGGTCGACCTACTCGATCCCGAGAATGTCGATCCCGACTTGTCATCCGAATTGGTGCGCCGTGATCTGGGCGTTGCACATCAAGATGAAGTGGTTGTTGATCTGGGTGACCAGCCCTGATTTCCCGTACGTACGACTCACTATTCTGGTGGGTCAGCGTGACGAAACGAACCAGCTTGGCGAAATTCGTATGCACGGCGTTGCCAGCGAAACTATTCCCCGCCTATAGGCACTAGGCATCAGATCGCTCCGGAATAAATCCGGGCTCCAAGAGGGGAAACGCATTGGCCAAGGCCTCTAAGACCAGTACCACCAAAGGCAAGGCCGCACCGGCGAGGGCAAAGGCCAAACCTGCCGTATCGAACGAAGATCCCAATTTCGCGCTGCGCAGCCTGCAAGATGCTCTGGACAAGAAAAAGCGCTACACCGCTTCTGAAGAACAATTGCTTCATTTCTATAAGCAGATGTTGCTCATACGCCGGTTCGAGGAAAAGGCAGGCCAGCTATATGGCCTCGGTCTGATCGGTGGCTTTTGCCATCTTTACATCGGTCAGGAAGCGGTTGCGATCGGCCTGCAATCTGCACTCGACAGTGATGTCGACAGCGTGATCACCGGCTACCGCGATCATGGTCACATGCTTGCCTATGGCATCGACCCGAACGTCATCATGGCAGAACTGACCGGCCGCGCTGCCGGTATTTCGCAGGGCAAGGGCGGCTCCATGCACATGTTCAGCACCGAACATAAGTTTTATGGCGGTCATGGCATTGTCGGGGCGCAGGTCTCGCTCGGTGGCGGCCTAGCTTTTGCGCATCAGTACAATGAAGACGGCGGACTGTGCCTCGCCTATTTCGGTGATGGCGCGGCGAATCAGGGCCAGGTCTATGAAACGATGAACATGGCAGCCTTGTGGAAACTGCCCATCGTGTTCGTGGTCGAAAACAACCAATACGCCATGGGCACTGCGGTAAGCCGCTCCTCGGCTGAAACCGAATTCTATCGCCGCGGCACGGCCTTCCGCATTCCCGGTATGAAAGTAAACGGCATGGACGTGCTCGAAGTGCGCCAGGCTGCGGAAATCGCGTTTAAATATGTGCGTGAGGGCAATGGTCCGGTGCTGATGGAGTGCAACACCTACCGCTATCGCGGGCACTCCATGTCCGATCCGGCCAAATACCGTACGCGTGAAGAAGTGCAGGGCCAGAGAGAAAAGAACGACCCGATCGAGCGGCTGAAGAAGGAGCTGGGTAGCGCGGGCTATGACGAGGACAAGCTGAAGGAAATCGACAAGGGCATTCGCGCCACCGTGGCCGATGCCGCCGATTTCGCCGAAAGCAGCCCTGAGCCGGAGCCGGGCGAACTCTACACCGATGTGCTGGTGGAGGAGTATTGATGACCAACCCTCCCCGGTCCGTTTACGTCCTGATTGGTCACACGTCCCCGCTAGCAAGGCGCGGTGCGCAGGGCATGCTGCGTTGCATGTCAAAGCACCGTAACGCTGTCCAGCGGGGACGTGTGACCAACCGCTCTGCGGCGGGTCAATTTTCGCCCACTGCTTCGTCATTCGTCAGTCACAAGGATGCCGCCTTGCTTCCTCCTCACTCCTATCAGCAGACGAAAATTGGATCCGTCAGGATGCAATCGGACCGGGGAGGGTTGGTCTAATGGCGATTGAACTCAAGATGCCCGCCCTCTCCCCCACCATGGAAGAAGGCACACTGGCCAAGTGGCTGGTGAAGGAAGGCGACACGGTTGCTGCCGGAGACGTGTTGGCCGAGATCGAAACTGACAAGGCTACGATGGAGTTTGAATCCATCGATGAAGGCACAGTCGGCAAGATCTTGGTCGAAGAAGGCGCAGAAGAAGTGAAAGTCGGCACCGTCATCGCCATTCTGGCGGGCGAGGGTGAGGATGTTTCTGCTGTGTCGGCTCCTGCTGCGGCTGAGGAAGCTGCCCCGCCAGCGCAGGCGCCCGCTCCTGAAGCGACGCAGAATGCCGCCGCCCCTGCCGCGAAGGAACGCGCTGACGATCCTGAAATCCCCGCAGGCACCAACATGGTCAAGCTCACCCTGCGCGAAGCTTTGCGCGATGGCATGGCCGAAGAAATGCGCCGCGATGAGCGTGTGTTCGTGATGGGCGAGGAAGTCGCCGAGTATCAGGGCGCGTATAAGGTGACGCAGGGCCTGCTCGATGAATTCGGTCCCAAGCGCGTGATCGATACGCCGATCACCGAATATGGCTTTGCCGGGATCGGTACTGGCGCGGCGATGGGCGGCTTGCGCCCGATTGTGGAGTTCATGACGTTCAATTTCGCCATGCAGGCGATTGACCACATCATCAATTCGGCAGCCAAGACCAATTACATGTCCGGCGGCCAGATGCGTTGTCCGATCGTGTTCCGTGGTCCTAATGGTGCGGCGAGCCGGGTTGGCGCGCAGCACAGCCAGAATTACGGGCCCTGGTATGCCAGTGTGCCGGGCCTGATTGTGATCGCGCCCTATGATGCGCAGGATGCCAAGGGCCTGTTGAAAGCCGCGATCCGTACCGAAGACCCGGTGGTCTTCTTGGAAAACGAGCTGATCTACGGCACCAGTTTCGAAGTCGCGCAACTGGATGACCACGTCCTGCCCATCGGCAAGGCGCGCATCATGCGCGAAGGGTCTGACGTCACCATTGTCTCCTACTCGATCGCCGTTGGCATTGCGCTTGAAGCAGCCGACGAGTTGGCGGGGCAGGGCATTGATGCCGAAGTGCTTGATTTGCGCACACTGCGCCCGCTCGACCGTGAGGCGGTCCTGACTTCGCTTGCCAAGACCAATCGCGTTGTCATCGCGGAAGAAGGCTGGCCGACATGCTCAATCGCGTCCGAAGTGATCGCGATCTGCATGGAAGAGGGCTTCGACCATCTTGACGCTCCAGTGCTGCGGGTTTGCAATGAAGACGTGCCGCTGCCTTACGCTGCGAACCTCGAAAAGCTGGCGCTGATCGACAAGGAGCGTGTCGTCGCGGCCTGCCGCAAGGTTTGTTACGCCGACTGATCAGTTGATCGTCGGACAAAAAAAGGGCGGGCGCGGCACTATGCCACGCCCGCCCTTTTTTGATCTTTTCAACGGGCTGGTGACTTACTGAAGCAGGAACACCGGACGTTCGAAATCGAGCGTCGGGCCATCGATGTCAATGAACTCCAGCACGCTGGTGATCCGGTATGAGACGGAAATCGAGAGCTCTTTCGCGCCGACAACGCGCTGGGTTGACGCATCAGAGATGGTCACGCCAAGACGGTCAGGATCGAGCAAATACGGCGCGCCTTGCGCATGGTTGCGCGTCCAGCTGCGTATTTGCGAGTTCGAAACCTCGTTCCCGGTCTGGTATTGCACCATAGAATAGCGTGCGACGTCGGCCGACAGACTGCGCATCGCGTTGTAGCTTTGCAGACCCAAGCCGACCTGAAGCACACCAAGCATCATCACAATGAATGCTGGCCCTATCAATGCGAATTCAATCGCGGCAGCGCCCTTGCTGTCGCTCCGCAGGCGTTTGATGAAATTGGTCATAATCATCCGATCTGCACCGTGCGGCTGATGTTGTAATCAAAACCGGAGGTGACACCGAATTTGGTCCAGATAGGAGCATAGGTGTCGCGCAGGTCGACTTTGATGAACTTGTATTCGGTGCCGCCGCCGCAACTGTCAGCGGTGGTCACGTAATCCAGCGCAGTCCCGCAGCGATAGATTTCCGTAATCGTAACCTGTTCGTTTGTCAGGCCGGTCGATGTGACGAGGATATCGCGAACAACAGTGCGCGCTTCGATAGTTTCGGGAACTGTCGCGCGGACCACGGCGGCCGCTTCAGCAGCGGCGGTCTGCAATTCGGTCTGCCGCGCCACCATCGAGCTGACTTCGAAGCCGCCGAGGGCAAGAACGAGCAGGATCGGCGCCACAAAGGCGGTTTCAATGGCCATCGATCCGTCTTCATTGCAACGAATTCGTGCGTAGCGGGCGAGCAGGCGCATCATGCGACCAGCCTCACCTTCGCAGCCGTGCTTGCCACAACTTCGTCCTCGGACGAACCGGCCGGGCAGAATGTCGACATATCCGTCGTACCGGTGATGGTGATGTTGTTGGCGGCGATCATCAGGCACTGGCTGGTGACGCCAACGGTTCCGGCGAAGAAGACTTCGCTATTGGGGAAATACAACGTCCCGTTCAGCACCGTATTGGCAGTACCATTAAGCTTGACGAGGTTGCTACCGGGGCCGTCAGGGTCCTCGAAAACCAACATCCCTGCCAGGCGGTTCGCTTCTTCCGAGCCTACGCCAAGCGCCATAAAATCGGATGCCTGCATCGCCGTGAGATTCACATCGGAACCGCCGGTAATGTCAATCCAGGACCCGTCATACAGGACGAACATGACGCCGGAACCAGTAACTTCATGCTGGCCAGTAATTTTCAGTCCACCACCCCCGACGATGTTATATACGCCGGGCGCAAATGCGGTGTCGCAACCGATGTGAATTCCGGTGTAGGTACCCGGACGAACGCTGCCAGCCTGTGCACCGCCTTCGCTCAAAATGTTCGAGTAAGTGGTGTAGACTGTTTCAGTTTTGCGTTCCCATTTGCGGTTTCCGCCGCTGCCGCCCAAGCTCGTCCAAGTGGCGGAGCTGGATTCGACGGTCTCCTCAACTGTGTCGTTGGGCACGGATTGCGCGCTCTCAAAGACGGTAAGGTCGGTATCTTCCTTGCCACTGCTGTTGGCCCAGCCGGTCGCGTTGCGTTGGTTGGAACCCTGAAAATAGTCATACTGCGTTACGGTGCGCGTCTCGATATCTGCCGTGGTGAACGTTGGCTCGGCGCTACAGCTATATTCGCGTGAGATCTGCGATTGTGCCGGGTTGGGCGGCGACAAATCCTCATAAGGGTCATACAGCCCTTCCATATTTTCAATGATGACGTCGTCGGTGTTTTCCTTGAGCCAGTCATCGATACCACCAGCCGCGATGATCCACCCTGCATCGACGGTCGGATTGCCATTAACACTAATGGCTTCTTCGTCGGTCGAGAGCGCCGCTAATCCGCAGCTCGCAGTCAGGACCGAACTACCGCCAATGGTAATGGCCCCGGTATCATCATCATCCAGCGCGATCAGGCAGCTGGTGAAGGTCGTGCCTTCTTCGAAGCTCGCCTGCGCATAGGCATAGATGGTGGTGTTGCCGCCCGTCAGGAAGTTGGTGAAGGGCAGGTTCTTGGTCGCCGTCGCTGACACTGCAACCGAGTTGAGTGTGCCACCAGCGTAGTCTGCCAATGAGACAGTGGGGGCCGTGTTAAAGTCGTCAGTAGCCGAAATATTGGAGTCGAATTCTTGCGTTGCGCGCAACTGATAAGTCGATTCGGTGTCACTTTCGGCAGCGGCCCAAGCACCTGCAACCGCCGCCTGATCAGCTGCGAACTGCAATTCGCGCTTCCACATATACCATTGTGTGACATCCACACCAAGGCCTGCGCCGCCAATGAGTACGGGCATTCCGAGGGCGACCAGCAAGGTGGCGTTACCGCTGTTGCAACCAGTCATGCGAGCAATGTTTCGACGGATCTTGGTAATCATGGCACTGCCTGTCTGTTACGAGATTTCATCTATCTTTGCAGAGGAATAGCCGCCTCAAGGTAATCAACTTATGAAGCGAGAAGGTTAACCGGCCTTTCACCACGCGAACGGCAGTTTCCCGCTATGTCGGCATGCGAAAGCACGTGGTTTCCCCAGTCTCCTCTCTCTGTTCCCAGCGCGCTCTAAGCCAACTTGCTTGACGAAACGTGCATGTCGCGGGCACCGGCTGGTTGATGGACGAATCGCTCCTTGAAACCCTCCCACTCGCGCACCGACTTGCGCTGAGCTACGCTCCGTCTGCGGCGAAGGCCGACACGCTGGCGCTGCTGGCGCTCGATGCGCGGCTTGCAGGGATCGTGCGCGGCGAAGGTGAGGCGATCATTGCGCAGATGAAGCTCGCCTGGTGGCGCGAGCGGCTTGGTGATGATCCTGCAAACTGGCCGCTGGGCGAACCGTTGCTGGCGCAATTGCGGGGTTGGGGCGGCGATGTTTCGCGCCTTGTCGCTCTTGTCGACGGATGGGAGGTGCTCTTGTCGGAAGTGCTCGATCGCGCCGCCATTACCACTTTTTGCCGGGGCAAGGCACAGGCATGGGCCGCGCTGGCCGACGGGGTTCAATCGACCAGTGTGAACACGGGTGTTGAGCAAGCGGCCAGGGAGATCACCTTGCTCGACCTTACGCGCAAACTCTCTGTGCCGGGCGAGCTTGGGGTGGCACGTGATTTGGCCGCAAAGGAAAGTTGGCAGCCTATTCGGTTGCAGCGCAAATTGCGGACTTTGGCCGTGCTTCACGCGCTTTCACGGCGCGCCCTGGCGAATAATCGCCCGCAACTTCTCGACGGTGCAGGAGCGGTGGCGCTTGCGATGAGGGTTGGCATCACCGGACGGTAGCGTAAGTTGGTGTACCTAGGAGACATACACGATGAATCGCATCCTGCTCGGAGCTTTCGGCGCTTTGGTACTCGTCACACTCGGCCTGTTTTGGATGCAGGGCAGGGCGCAGGTAGAACAGGCCGCGCCGCCGCCCGATCCGGAAATTCTGGCAGAAGAGGAAGTGGAGGACCCCAATGCGCTCCCCAGCGCCGATGTCGGCGATCTAGAGGGGCCCGCGCCGCCCGAAGCCAGCGAGCTGACCCGCGAACAGCGCCGGTTCTTTCGCTATGATCGCAACCGCGACTTGAAAATCACTCGCAACGAGATGCTCTCCACGCGCACAAATTCGTTTCGCGATCTCGATGTCGATGGCAACAATTTGCTGACGTTCGAGGAGTGGGCGGTGACGACTGCGAACCGATTCGATGAAATGGATGGCAATGGCGATGACGAGCTGACAGCGGAGGAATTCGCCACCAGTGCTCCCGCGCGCAGGCCGGCACGCCCGCGCTGCAATTGCTAGACGCTGGGTTCCAGCGAAGGCGGGAACCTCCATCGACCAAGCGCTGCGATGTTTGAGATCCCAGCCTACGCTGGGACTTGCAGCTTATCGAGCCATTCGCCAAAATCCGCCTTGGCGCGGTTGGTGTAGGCCTCTTTACGGATCTTCTTCTTCACCTCGTGCAGGGGCGGAAACAGGCCGAAATTGACATTCATCGGTTGAAAGCTCGTAGCTTCGGCATCGCCGGTGATGTGGCTGAGCAGCGCGCCCATCGCTGACGTGGCGGGAGGAGGGTTCCACGCCTCACCCACCAGCTCGCTTGCCGCCATCATACCCGCCATCAGCCCGACAGCGCTGCTTTCGACATAGCCCTCACAGCCGGTCACCTGTCCGGCAAAGCGGATATGCGGGGCGCTTTTCAGGCGCAATTGCCGGTCCAGCAGTACGGGTGAATTGAGAAACGTGTTGCGGTGCATCCCGCCTAACCGCGCAAACTCGGCATTCTCCAGTCCCGGAATGGTGCGGAACAGCTCGACCTGCGCGCCGTATTTCATCTTGGTCTGGAAGCCGACCATGTTCCACAGCGTACCCAGCTTGTTGTCCTGCCGCAGTTGCACAACCGCATAGGGCCAGCGACCATTGGGGAACTCTTCACAGGCAGTGCGCGGATCATCCAGTCCGACGCCTTTCATTGGGCCATAGCGCAAAGTTTCCCAGCCACGCTCTGCCATCACTTCGATCGGCATACAGCCATCGAAATAAGGCGTGTCCGCCTCCCACTCCTTGAACTCACCCTTTTCGGCATCCATCAGGCCTTGATGAAAGGTGAGATATTCCTCCTTCGTCATCGGGCAATTGATGTAATCACCGCCTTCGTTGGAAGCTGAGGTGGTCTTGTTCCAACGCGACTGGATCCACGCTTTGTCCATGTCGATACTGTCACGATAGACGATCGGAGCAATGGCATCGAAGAAGGCGAGGCGGTCTTCGCCCGTTACTTCAATAATGCTCTCCGCCAGCGCCGCAGCCGTTAGCGGGCCGGTCGCCACGATAGTCATGCCATCGGATGGCAATTGCCCGACCAATTCGCGCACGACATCAATGTTGGGGTGTTCTTCGAGCGCCTTTTGCACTTCTGCACTGAACACGTCGCGGTCCACAGCCATCGCGCTGCCTGCCGGAACCCGCGCCACTTCGCCCGCGCGCATGATGATCGAATCGAGTCGCCGCATCTCGTGATGGAGCAGGCCGACCGCGTTTTTCTCATCATCGTCCGAACGGAAGGAATTGGAGCACACCAGCTCCGCCAAACCATCGGTGTGGTGTGCCGCTGTCTCTCCGCCCATACCGTCTTTGGCACCGCGCATTTCGGACAGCCGCACGCGAATGCCGCGTTGGGCAAGCTGCCACGCGGCTTCACTTCCGGCGAGACCGCCGCCGACAATATGGACCTGATGTGTCATGCCTGTATTCCCTAAGAAAGGCGGCAGATAAGTGCGAATGGGCGCTGGCGCAAACGCTGTGTGCGGATTAGGTCAGGTGACATGCCGCGCCGTGCTCTCGTCAACAAACGCCCATACCTCGTGCTGAGCGTCATCGCCGCGCTGGCGTTCTTCTATTTGCGCGCGAGCGATCTGCCCGAAGTGTACCTTGTGCCGATCAAGGGGAGCGCCGTGGGTTTCCTCGCGCTCTATTGCTGGCTACGCCATTCATCGAAATCGGCGCATCTGCTGGCAAGCGCGCTTGCCGTGGCGGCGATTGGCGACATGGCGATCATGTTTGACCTGATTGCGGGTGGAGCGGCATTCTTCGTGGCGCATGTCATCATGATCGTGATGCTGCTCCGCCACCGCCGCCCGCCATTGGAAGGGCGGGACAGCCTGATCTTTATCCTCCTGCTGCTGGGAACGCCCTTTGTGGCATATTTCCTGCCCTATGATGAAAGCCTGTCCTTCCCCGTGGCGCTCTACGCGCTGGCATTGGGCGGAATGGCCGCCGGAGCCTGGGCGAGCGATTTCCCCCGAATGCGCGTGGGCGCAGGAGCGATATTATTCGTTATCTCAGACCTGCTGATATTCGCGGGGCTGGGACCGCTGTCTGGCAGCCGGATACCCGAATACCTCGTGTGGCCGATCTACTACCTCGGCATGTTCCTGCTGACTGTGGGCGTGGTGACGACGCTGCGCAAACGCGATCCTGAGCTGCGAGTGGTGCAGGGTGGAAAGTGAAGGCTTTGCAGGTTAGCATTGCCCAATGAGGAATAGTCGAGCCCTCGTAGGAACATTGGCGATGCTGGCGGTCTTGGCCGTGCCATCGCCCAGTGCGGCGTGCAGTTTTATTCCCATTGTTAGATATGAACTGACCCCAGAGGAATCGGCAGGGCGCTTGTCAGAGTGCCTGCAAGTTTTTGACACTCGGTATGAATTCTTGGAGCAGGTCCAACGCGGCGAGCGTGATGTGTCGGAGGCAATGGCTTTCTCGTCGACCCTGTCGAATGGCTACGACGGTTGTCCAAGTGATAGTCTAATGTCGCTCAGAATTCTTGATGAGGCTGTGGGGGCACCGTTATCTTACGACATCAATGCTAGCGTGCTGTGGGCACTCAAGCGCCATGTGGTTGAAAATCCCGACGGTGTGTCACGAGAAAGAGCTCGTGAAATTATCGCGCGCTACTGGCTGACACAGAATATCGCTCCTCATGAATATGCCGGGATTTGGACACATGAGGAACTGGATGAGTACATTCAAATCCCTCGACACTGGGAAATCGCGACAGAATACCTTCGCCGCGGTGGTTCCGGTCTTGGATTGCAAAACGCCGACAGGAATCGGGCGATCTTTAAGCATGCTTCCGACCGGGGCAGTCCCTATTATGATCCAAATATAGCTTTCACCATTGCAGATTACACCGAGACGAGAGCTGACGATTTGTTCCTAGCACACGGTTTGATTTCGAATTCGCCTTCGGAGGTTGAATTGCGGATGGCTGCGAGATTGCTGGATCAGGGCCAGCAGGAAGCAGATCCTAGCGGCGTAGTCTCTTCCGAAATATTTGAACAGAACGCTGGCTATCTCGCTTACCTACTACGCCAGTCGGATAATCATGGATTGCACCGGCTCGCAGTCCAGTTTGACGGACAACCAGCGAACGAGCCCGTCCCGGGGTTTCGGGGGGCCGTAGCGATTGGTGGCTGGCAAGAGTTTTTTCCGGAGTTTGGCCTTGCGTATGAGCGCATCATGCCACGGCTCGCGGCAAATTATCCAATGCGCGCTCTGCGGAGAGAGCAGACGGGCGTCACTGAAACGGCACTCCTCTTCGGGCCGGATGGCACCTTCCAGAAGGTATGGATTACCGGCTCAAGCATGTCTGAATTCCTGGATGAAGGTGTGGTTAGGGATTACACAAGGTACGTTCGTCCGCGCCTCTCGAGCCTGACCCTGCCTGAGGAATTTCACGGTCAGTATTCTCTCGTAGCGATGCCGCCGGTCGAAAGAAGGATTGATGCCAATTGGTCGCAGGACATGCAGCGGTGGCGTGGCGATTTTGTAGACGGCCGTTTTGTATTGACCGCCAGAATGCCGCGCCGAACAGGGGGCTGTTAAGCCATCCTAACCCACCTCAACTAGCGTCCGGCTCATCCTCGATATTGTCATCTGAATGCAGCGTCGTATCCGGCGCGGTTTCATCTCCGCCGCCGCGGCGCTCTACCATTTCTTCCACAACCGCTTCTTCCGCCTCATTCTCCGGGCTTTCATCCTCGTCGATGCGAGCAGCGCCGACGATGTGTTCACCTTTGGCGACGTCGAAGATGCGGATGCCAGAGGATGTGCGACCATACACCGCCCAGCCTTCGTGGTTTTCGAAGCCGCCATCAGTCAGGTGACGGAAGTTGATTGGCAGGCGGATCAGCTTCGCGCGGTCGGTCACCAGCATCAGCTGCATGCCGTGGCGCACGGGGAAGCTCGCAACAACCGGCCCGTTACGATCCGGATTGCTGTCGGGTGAGCCGATATTGGTCAGGCCCTGACCGCCGCGCCCGATGGTGCGGTATTCATAGGCGGATGAGATCTTGCCATAGCCATTGGCGGTGATGGTGAGGATGAACTCCTCGCCTTCCGCCATCGCCTCAACCTGTTCGGCGGGCAGGGTGGTGTCCGTCTCATTGTTCTTCCACTGTGCCGCGCGCAGATAGGCTTCGCGCGTTTCCATATCGGCATCGAGCCGATCGAGCACGGCAAGGCTGACGACCTTTGCATCGTTTTTCAGCGTCATACCGCGCACACCTATGCCGGTGCGACTTTTGGTTTCACGCGCATCGGTGGCAGCAAAGCGGATGGCCTTGCCTGCATCAGAAGCGAGGAAGATTTCCTTTTCTTCGGTCAGCAATCGCACACCGATCAGGCGGTCGCCGCTGTCCTCGACAAAGCCCATCGCATATTTGCCCGCCGTGGGGACATTGGTGAAGGCATCCATCGAATTGCGGCGCACCATGCCTTGCTCGGTGGCGAAGACGATGTTGAGCGCGGCCCAATCACCCTCGTCCTCTGGCAGGGGGAGCACATTGGTAACGCGCTCACCATCGCCGAGCGGCAGAAGATTGACCATTGGGCGACCCTTGGTCTGCGGTCCACCTTCGGGCAGTTTCCACACCTTCAAACGATAGACGCGGCCTGTATTTGTAAAGAACAACACAGGGTTGTGCGTCGAAGTTACGAACATTTCGACGACGGCGTCCTCGTCCTTCGTCGCCATGCCGGAGCGGCCTTTGCCGCCGTGGCGCTGGGCGCGGAAGGCTTCGAGCGGAGTGCGCTTGATATAACCGCCATGGGTGACGGTCACGACCATTTCCTCGCGCTCAATCAAATCCTCGTCTTCGAGCCCGTCCCATGCGGGCGCGATTTCGGAAACACGCGGCGTGGCGAACTGATCGCGCACTTCCTGCAATTCCTCGCGCATTACCTCATACAGCTTCACGCGGTCAGCCAGCAGCGAGAGATAATATTCGATCTTGTCGGCAAGCTCTTTCAACTCATCGCCAATCTCGTCCCGGCCTAGGGCAGTCAGGCGATGCAGGCGCAGCTCAAGAATAGCGCGGACCTGCCGTTCGGAAAGCTGGTAAGTGCCGCCTTCTTCCGTGTCGCTCGGCTCAATCGCCTCAACCAGCGCGATATATTGCGCGATATCGCCGATGGGCCATTTCTTCTCAAGCAGCTTGGCCCGCGCAATCGCAGGATTGGACGAACTGCGGATCATCGCCACAACCTCGTCCAGATTGGACACAGCAACCACCAGTCCGAGCAAGATGTGCGCGCGATCACGCGCCTTGTTCAGCTCAAACTTCGTCCGCCGCGTAATGACCTCTTCACGGAACTGGACGAAGGCCTGAATGAATTCGCGCAGAGCCAGCGTTTCGGGCCGGCCCCCACGAATGGCGAGCATGTTGGCGGGGAAGCTCGATTGCGCGGGCGTGTGGCGCCACAATTGGTTGAGCACCACATCAGGTGTGGCATCACGCTTCAGATCGATCACCACGCGCACGCCGGCACGCGATGATTCGTCGCGGATGTCGGAAATGCCCTCAATCCGCTTTTCTTTGGCAGCGTCGGCAATTTTTTCGACCAGACCGGCCTTGCCTACCTGGAATGGAATTGCGGTCAGCACGATGCTTTCACGGCCGCCGCGGCCTGTTTCAATTTCGTGACGGCTGCGCATCAGGATCGATCCGCGCCCGGTGGTATAGGCAGAGCGTGCGCCCGATTTGCCGAGGATCAGCGGTGCTGTGGGGAAATCGGGACCGGGAATGATCTCATGAAGCTGTTCGGACGTGATGCCCGGATCGTCCATATAGGCGAAACAGCCGTCAATCACTTCGCCCAGATTGTGCGGCGGAATGTTCGTCGCCATGCCAACCGCGATCCCGCCTGCGCCGTTGACCAGAAGATTGGGGAAGCGGGCGGGTAGAACGGACGGTTCCTGCTCTGACCCGTCATAATTGTCGACGAAATCGACCGTATCTTTGTCCAAGTCGCTCAGCAGCGGCTCAGCAGCCTTGGCCAGGCGGCTTTCAGTATAACGCATCGCGGCAGGGGGATCGGGGTCCATGCTGCCGAAATTGCCCTGACCATCGATCAGCGGCAGTCGCAGCGACCACGGCTGCACCATGCGGGCGAGCGCATCGTAAATCGCGCTGTCACCATGCGGATGGTAGCTACCCATGACTTCACCGACAATCTTGGCCGATTTGCGATAGGGCTTGTTGGAGGTGTAGCCGCCAACCTGCGCGGCATAGAGAATGCGGCGATGCACCGGCTTCAACCCGTCACGCACATCGGGCAGCGCGCGGCTGACAATCACGCTCATCGCGTAATCGAGATAGCTGGTTTTCATCTCATCGACGATGTCGATGCGTCCAAATTCTTCGGGTGCCGCTGGCGGCGTGAGATTATCGGTCTCGTCGCTCACTGAATGGGTGTATCCATAGCTGTTCGATTTACCTGCAAAACCTAGGGGAATGGTCTGACAAGCGCCAGTTATGCAGAGATCACAGGTGGGGAGAAAAGCACGCTTTTCCACACTTCACGACTTCCCGCGACCGGACTTGGCCTATTGTCGCACGACACACCGTTTTACAATTGCGTTCAAATGCTATTCAGCGGCATTTTTGTAGGAGAGAGTTGCAATCTCAGGCGTTGTGATTCTAGATCGCCTTCAAGTGACACGGCAGCAACCACTGCCATAATGAATTTTCAGGAGACAATATCCATGTTTGCCGCCTTTCGTTCTGCTCGCCGGAAATCCTCGCATCTTGCCATGGCCATCGCACTGGTCGGGGGCGCCGCCTTCGGCACTGCTGCAACTGCACCTGCCGCATATGCGCAAGATTATTCATCCGGTTTCGTGGACGCGTACCAGCCTGTTGCTACGTTGACACAGGGCGAAGCGCCCAATTATGAAAGTGCTCGCGGACAGCTTGATGCCGTTTTCGCTGCCATCGAGACACCTGATGATCGCATGGCTGCGGGCAATCTTGCGCTGATCGTTGGCCAAAATTTGAGTGATGATACGCTGCGTCGCCGCGGTATCGAAATGATGCTGGACAGCGGTATGGTTCCGGTCGAGCAGCTGGGTCAATTTCATTGGTATCACGCCAATTTTGCCTACAATGACGGCGACTATGCGATCGCCCGCACTGCCGTGCAGTCGGCGCTGGCCAATGGCTATGTCGATAGCGATTCTGAACCGTCTAACGATCCTGAATTTCTCACGCACCAGAGCTATGTCGCCGAAGGCAATCCGGTTGCCGGGGTGGCGTATATAATGGGTGTGGCTCAGGAACGAATGGCTGCTGGCGAGACTGTGCCAGAACGCTGGCTTCTGCGCGCGTTGCAGGATAGCCTCGACAATGATTTGACCCAGCAGGCGACTGATATGTCGGCTCTTGTAGCGCAGGTCTTTCCGACCGAGCAGAACTGGACCAACGCCGTTCAGATCGCGAATGTGTATTACGAGCTGGAGCCGAGTGAGCGTGTCGATCTGTACCGGCTGATGCAAGCGACCGACACACTCACTACGCGCGGTGAATTGTTCGGTTTCGCAGACGATCTTGATCCGCGGATTATGGGCAATGAAGTGCTGTCTGTTCTGCAATATGGCATCGAGAAGGACATCATTGATGCCGGCGATTCCTACTATTCCGAGCTGACGGGTGTTGCGACACCGCGCGCTGCCACAGACCGTAATTCGGTCTCGACCTATATCGCAGATGGCGAAAACGGCGATGCGCTTGATGCTCTGACGACTGGCGACGTGCTCTATTCGCTCGCCGATTACGCCCAGGCACAGCGCTTCTACGCTCTCGCTCTGGAACGTGGCGGCGACAGCAATACTGCGAACATGCGCATGGGTATCGCGCACGTCATGCAGGGCAATTATACCGCTGCGAAAGATCGCTTCGCACAGGTGACGGGTAACCGTGCACCGACTGCAAATCTGTGGTCGATCTATTCGGACCAACAGATGGCCCAATAGGCACGGATTTACTGACAGGAATTGCGGCGCGGCAAGCATGTGCTTTCCGCGCCGTTTTCTTTGGCTAGTGCCATCCACTTTGCGGTAAGTGTTCCGCGCTATGCTGCGCGCCATGCAACGTTTGTTCCTAGCCCTTTTGGCCCTATTACTGGTGCAGAGCCCCTCCGCCGCGCAATCGGTGCAGAGGGGCGTGGATGCGCTTGATCCGAATAGCGGCACTATAACGCTCGCACAGACTGATTCCGTTCTCGATCTGGGGGAGCGTTATCATTTCTACGGTGCTGCGGACGCGCGCACGATACTGGTCGAGATGTGGGACAATCCGCCTTCTGAGGCAGAGGGTGTGCTGGGCATCATCATGCCTGCCACTGCTACGCCCGATCAGCGATCCTGGGGCGCGGTTGTGACATGGGAACCAATTGGCTGGGTGTCGGGCACTAATGCGCGCGAAGCTGACTATGATGAATTGCTGGCACAGATGCAGTCCGCCACCCGCGCCGCCAATCGGCAGCGCCGCGCCGACGGCTTCCCCGAGGTGCAGGTGATGGGCTGGGCGCAGGAACCGCAGCACGACAGTGTTGCCAACACCGTGTCATGGGCGCGCGAGCTCCGCTTCTTCGATGGCAGCCCCAACACATTGCATTACGATCTGCGCGTGCTTGGCAGGCACGGCGTGCTGAGCATGAATGTTGTCGGCACGATGGACCAGCTTGCTGAAATTCGCGTGGCAGCCGAAGATCTCTCAGATCGCGTCAGCTTCAACCCCGGCGCGCGTTACGCCGATTTCGATGCCGAGCGCGACGAGGTGGCCAATTACGGCGTGGCTGGACTGGTGGCGACCGGCGTTGGTGTAGCAATTGTCAAAAATGCAGGTGTGCTGGCGCTGCTCGCCAAGCTGATGCAACCTTTGGGCATCGCCCTTTTGGTGCTTGCCGCAGCACTGGCAACGCCGCTACGGCGGCTATTTGGTAAGCAGCAGGTCGGGCCTGCAGTTACACGTTGAACTTGAACAGCATTACGTCGCCATCCTGCACGACGTAGTCCTTGCCTTCCTGACGCAATTTCCCGGCATCTTTCGCGGCGGTTTCACCGCCCAGTGTGACGTAATCGTCATAGGCGATGGTTTCGGCGCGGATGAAGCCCTTCTCGAAATCGGTGTGGATTTCACCGGCCGCCTGCGGGGCGAGGGAGCCATCGGGAAAGGTCCATGCGCGTGATTCCTTCGGACCTGCGGTGAAGAAGGTCTTGAGGCCGAGAAGTTGGTAACCAGCGCGGATAACACGCGCGAGGCCGCTTTCTTTTAGTCCAAGTTCGGTCAGGAACTCGGCGCGGTCTTCGGGCGGCATTTCCACCAGTTCTGCTTCGATGGCGGCGGAGACGACAACCGCCTCTGCCCCTTCAGACGCGGCCTTGGCGAATACCTGCTCTGACAGCGCATTGCCTGCAGCGGCCTCGTCCTCAGCGACATTGCAGACGTAAAGCACCGGCTTAGCGGTTAGTAGTTGCGCCTGAGCGAACAGCCGCGCCTCTTCTTCATCCTTGGGTTCGGTGAGCCGTGCAGGCTTGCCGTCACGCAGCAATTCCAGTGCCTGGCCCAGCACGCTGGCGAGCGCCTTCGATTCCTTGTCACCCGCCGTGGCGCGCTTGGCAGCATTGTCGACGCGCTTTTCTAGGCTTTCGAGGTCCGCCAGCATCAATTCGGTTTCCACCACTTCAGCATCAGTGATGGGATCAACCTTGTTGGACACGTGCTGGATGTCATCATCTTCAAAGCAACGCAGAACGTGAACAATTGCGTCCACTTCCCTGATGTTACCGAGGAATTGATTGCCAAGCCCTTCGCCTGCGCTGGCGCCTTTCACCAGACCCGCGATATCGACAAATCCCAATTGCGTGGGGATGATCTTCGCACTTTTCGCAATAGCAGCGATCTTGTCGAGCCGCTCATCCGGCACGGCGACTTGCCCGACATTGGGTTCAATCGTGCAAAACGGATAGTTTGCGGCCTGTGCAGCCTGCGTTTCGGTAAGGGCGTTGAATAGGGTCGACTTGCCGACATTTGGCAGGCCAACGATCCCGCAGCGGAATCCCATGGATCAGGTACCTTTGGTAAGTGAATTGTATGCTGCGCGCGCCTTAGCCGCCTGCAGCCCGCATGGCCAGAGGTGCGCGGCTCAGCGCATGGGTAAACGGCTTTTCAACCCAATCCGGCTATCCGGCGGGCATGAGGAAAACCATTCACCATACTTCCGTCGCCGCGCTTGCCCTGATGTTGGCAGCTTGCGGACTTTCACCAGAAGAGCGCATGGACCGCGCAGAGCAGGCCTATGCCGATAACCGTTTCTCCGAAGCACGGCTCGATCTGGCCAGCGTGTTGCAGGAAGATGCGCAAGATGCCGAGGCGCTGGAGTTGCTGGCACGCACCCAATTGCAATTGGGTGACGGGGAAGGCGCGGCATCCTCGCTTGGCCGGTTGGAGCAAATGGGCGCGCAAGCTGACGGTTTTCGCGCGATGATGGCGGAAGCCACCCTTCTGCGCGGTGATTTCGAAACTGCACTGACGCAGGGTGAGGCTTTGCAGACCGCTGAAGGTACGCGGATTGTGGCCTTAGCGCATATCGGCATGGAAGATGTCCGGGCAGCTCAGGCAGCGTTCGAAGCCGGGCTAACCCAGTCGGGCGATCGTTCGCGCCTGCAATCAGACTATGCGTTGTTCATGCTGCAGTCGGGCGATTCGGACGCCGCTCTAAGGCTTGCTGAAGCGGCGCGTACGACGGCACCAACCGGGCTTGATCCTTTGCTGGCAAGCGCGCGGACCGCGCAGGCACGCGGCGATCTGAATGGCGCGCTTGGCTATTTCGAAGATGCCGCGCAGGAATGGCCAGAAAGCCGCGCAGCTATCCTGGGGCGCATCGGAGTTCTGGGTGATTTGGGCAGGCTTGATGAAACGCGACCGCTGATCGAAGAATTTGCTCGCCGTACGCCAAATGACCCCGATGTGCTCTATCTTCAGGCGCGTCTAGCAGCCGAGAATGAAGCATGGGCCGATGTGCGCGAAATGCTGCAGCCCATTGAGGGCCGTGCGGACACCCGTCAGCAATTGCTCTACTCACGCGCTCTGATCGAACTGGAACTGCCCGAACAGGCCATGCCGCGCCTTACTACGCAGCTACGCCGCACGCCCGGTAATGCAGAGGTCCGTCGCCTGCTCGCACGTGCCCAATTGGATAGCGGCGCTGCGGCAGACGCATTCACGACAATCCGTCCACTGGCCAGCAGTCCGAGCGGGACTTCGCAGGATCTTGCGCTTTTTGCGGCTGCAGCGCGCGCATCGGGGCGTTCTGCCGACATTGATGGCGCGCTGGCCGAGGCCCCTCCGGCAGAGCGGCTTGCCATCCTTCTGGCCGAAGGCGACAACGCGCTGCGCGAAGAAAACTGGCGCGCAGCTATCGATGCCTATGAAGAACTGCGCGGATGGACAGGCGATTCAAATGCCATGGTGCTCAACAATCTCGCCTTCGCGCACAGCCGTGCGGGCGATACCGAGGCGGCTCTGGAAATGGCCGGGATTGCGCATGAGCTTGCGCCTGACCACCCTTCGATCATGGATACGTTGGGTTGGCTATTGATCGAGACGGGGCAGGATCGCTCACGCGGCCTGTTGTTGTTGGAACGTGCGGCTACCGCTGCTCCTGACAATGCCGTGATCGCGCGTCATCTGGCCGAAGCGCGCGGCGTTTAAGGCTAGACCGCGAATTTCCCCAGCTGAAAGCAAAAGGCGCCGTCCCGCGGGGGACGACGCCTTTTTGTTTACGCCTTGTTTGGCCGTGTTGGCTCAGGCGAAAGCGGGTTGTGCTGCGGCATCTCCGTGCTCGCGGCGACGGCGCATGAAGCCGAGCGACAAGAGGGCGAGGGCGAGCAGGCCGAGCATACCAGGTGCCGGAACCGGCGTACCGCTGGTTGTGCTGCTGGTGGTCGTGGTCGTCGTGCTCGTCGTGGTGCCACTCGTAGTCGTGGTGCCACTGGTGGTCGTGGAGCCGCTGGTGGTCGATGTGGTCGATTCGCCGGTAGCCGAACCAACGCCGCCAGCGCCCGTGATACCCTGATAACGCACGTAGAAATCGCTCAGAGTGATCTCGCTGGCATCGGGATCGAAGAACAGGGAAAGTGTGCCGCTGCCACTGTCACCTTCAGCAACACCGCCGCCATTGGAGCACGAACCACTGTTCTTAGCCTTGAAGCACACATCGACCGCACCAATCTGGTTCGGCAGGCTGGGATCATTGGCCGATCCATCGGTCACGAACGCAAACTGATAGGCACCATCAACACTCGCGCCCGAAATGTCCGGGTCGACATTGAATGCAAAGCTGGAGATGTTCGAAGTCAGACCGCCACTGGTGGTGTTGTCCACCGTGTAAGAGAAGACATATTCGTCGCCGGTCACGCTATCGAGCGTGAAGGTCAGCGTGCTGGTCAGATCGTCGATAGTGTTCGTATTGTCGCCCGAGAACCCGTTCAGGTCGATCGAGAATGTGCTGCCGACGTCAGTCGCACCCAATGTGATAGGATCGGCATGGGCAGGCGCGGCGAGCGCTACGCTGGCCATTACGGCGAGCCCTGTGGCAAATTTCTTCAACATCGTAGTTACCCCGTTATTCCAAACTGATGTAGTTGACGGGGATAAAAGCAAGCTCCGTGCCAACCGCGTAATTGCGCCGGTTCGATGGTTAACGAGCGGCCGGAGAGTCTTAATCTGTCAATTTATCCGACGCTTCACTGATTGTTTGCCGTTTCCGGGTACAGCGGCTCGAATGGCTGCGAGACTGCTCTCTTCAATTGCGCTCATCACCGCGATGGCTGGCACCTTGGGCGCCTGCTCACTCATCATGCCCGATCCAGTCGAGCAAGCGCAGGAGTCCTTTGCAGCGCAGGACTATATTGCCGCCCGCACAGATGCGCTACGCGCTTTGCAACAGGACGAGAATGACGCGGCTGCACTGGAATTGCTCGCCCGGGTGCATCTGGCCATGGGGCAGGGGGGCGATGCGCTAATGGCGCTGGAGCGGCTGCAGAATGCTGGCGTAAGGCTTGCAGATGCCAATCTGATCGAGGCTGAGGCTTTGTTGCAGATGGGCGATCATGAACTGGCTTTGGAATTGCTCGCCGGAGAGGATAGCGCAGAGAGCTGGCGGTTGCGCGCTTTGGCAGCAAACCTTGCAGGCGATACTGAAACTGCTGAAGCTGCATTTGCGAACGGGCACGAGGCTGAAGGTGACAAGCGTAAGCTCTTCACCGCAGAAGCCAGTCACCACCTGATACAAGGCAATGCAGAAGCAGCGCGCCTTGCGGTTGGGGAAGCGCAGCGCCTTTCGCCAGACACTATCGAAACACTGTTGATATCCGCGCGGCTTGCGCAATTGGACGGCGAACCTGAATTGGCCTCCCGCGCTTATCTCGCAATTTTGGACGTTGCGCCGACAGATCGCCCGGCGTTGCTTGGGGCAATCAGAGAGTTGGACAGTCTCGGGCGTATCGATTTGCTTAGCGAACTGATCCAGCGCGGACGCGCAGCTTATCCGGCCGATGTCGAATTCGTCTATCTGACTGCCAGCTTGCATGGATATGACGGCAATTGGGCTGCCGCGCGTGACCTGTTGCAGGAGTATGAAAGCCAGATCGCGGGTCATGATGATGCGCGCGGCCTGTATGGGCAGGCCTTGCTGGAATTGGGGCAATTGGAACTGGCGCGCGCGCAATTGGCACCGCTCAATCGGCGCTATCCTGACAATCCGGCCTATGCCCGTATCTTCGCCCGTATCTTGATCGAACTGGATGAGAAACGGCAGGCGAGGGCAGTTATGCGCCCGATAGCTGCGCGTGCCGATGCGCAGGATATCGACCGTGAATTGATGCAACTTGCGGCCGAGACCTAGCTGCCTTCAGTCCTGCATCCGCAACGCAATATCGCTCATGAAACGGGCATCATCGCCCTTCGCCAGCCATTCAGCTTCGCCGCCGATTGCACCCAGCATTGCGGCAAGATCGTCCATTTCCGCCTTGGCATAATTGCCCAGAACATGGCCGTGGACACGCTCCTTGTGGCCGGGATGGCCGATCCCGATGCGCACACGGCGAAAATCTGCACCGCAATGCTGGTCAATCGACCGCAGGCCATTGTGACCGGCATGACCGCCGCCCTGCTTCACCTTGATCTTGAATGGCGCAAGGTCGAGTTCGTCATGAAAAACCGTCAGCGCCTCTGTCGAGAGTTTGTAGAACCGCAGCGCTTCCCCGACGCTGCGCCCGCTTTCGTTCATGAAGGTCGCAGGCTTGAGCAGTAGGATCTTTTCCCCGCCGATGCGGCCTTCCTGAAACCAGCCCAGGAATTTCTTCTGCACCGGCCCGAAGTCATGCATGTCGGCAATCACGTCACACGCCATGAAACCGACATTGTGCCGGTGCATGGTGTAACGCGGTCCGGGATTTCCAAGGCCAACCCAAAGTTGCATGGCGCTTCCTCTAAAGTGCTACCCTACAAAAGCAAACGCCGACCCTGTTGGGGGCCGGCGTTGCAAATTTCGACAGGGAGGTAAGCGAGCTTATTCGCCGCCCTCTCCTTCGCCTTCGGAAGCGCCTTCTTCGGCTGCACCTTCTTCGCCCTCTTCGAGCTCTTCGCCATCCTCGGTTTCACCCTCGGCGCGCTTGAGCGCGGACGGAGCGACGAGCGTAGCGATTGTGTAGTCGCGGTCCGTAATGGCGCTTTCGGCACCATCCGGCAGCGACACGGCGCTGATGTGGATCGAATCGCCAACTTCCTTGCCGGTAACGTCGATTTCAATCTCGCCCGGAATCTTGTCTGCTTCGCAGTTCAGTTCCAGTTCGTGACGCACAACATTGAGAACGCCGCCCTTCTTGAGGCCGGGGCTTTCTTCTTCGTTGATGAACACCACAGGGATGTTGACGACGATCTTGGAGCCCTTGGCAAGTCGCAGGAAGTCCACGTGGATCGGGCGATCCTTTACCGGATCAAGCGCCACATCCTTTGGAATCGTGCGGTGGGTTGCGCCGTCCGCATCGATCATCACGATAGAATTCATGAAGTGGCCGGTCATCAATTGCTGGACCAGCGCCTTCTCTTCCAAATGAATGGTGGTGGGTTCTTCCTTGCCGCCGTAGATTACAGCGGGAACGCGGCCGTTGCGACGCAGCTCACGGGAGGCTCCCTTGCCAGCCCTTTCGCGCAACTCGGCCGTCAGTTTCAGAGCATCGCTCATAAGACTTGCCTTTCAATAAGTTGATATACTCCCTCCGCCACGCCTCCAGGGATGACCATGACAGGGGAGGCGCGCGTTTAGCAGGGGCTGCGCCAAATGCAACTATTGTATGCGGCGCAATGTGTATCCGCGCTCACTAAGCAGGGCAGGGAGGCCTGACTCACCGACCATATGGCCCGCCCCCACGGCCACCAGCAAATCCACATTGGGTTCGTTCGCCTGATAATCAGCGATGCGGTCAGCATAGGCTTCGTTACGGATATCGACCAGTGTTTCACGAAGCGCGGCGTTGCCCCGAAATCCTGCGAGAATAGAGGCTTCGAGCGCCTCTATATCGCCAACCAGCCACGCTTCGACACGGGCATTCGCCGTCCGGCAGTCGCTTTCTTCCGAAACTGTGAGCAGCAGCGCCACCTGAGCATCGGCCGGGAGCCCATCAAATGCCGCGAACTGCCGCGCATGGCTTTCCAGCGAAAGGGTCTCGTCACTTTCGCGCAACAAATTACGGTCCACGCCATTGGCAGCATCAAAGCAACTGATAGCATTGCCTAATTGCATGGCTGCCGCCCAGGTTTCGGTATGGACAAGAGCATCGGGATCGATCCCCGCCGCCTCCAGCGATGTCGCCAGCGCAGCGCGTTCACCCTCGGGAACGCGGTCGAGAATTGGGGGCAAATTGACGTCGAAGGCCCGCGCCTCGAAAGCCTGCGCCCCTCGCTCGCGATCACCCAATTCAGCAATCTCGACCATCAGCAGATCGGTTTCGATCAGCACCTGCTCAAGCGCAGGTGTGCGCCACTCCAATTCGTCTGGCAGCGAGTGAATGGTGCCAAACAGCCATGCCCGCTCGCCATCAGGCCCGGTCGCTTCCCATAACGCGGGCGAGGGCGGGGGCCAGTCTTCCGCAGAATCGCCAGTGGCGCCGCAGCCTGTCAGCCACAGAACCCCAAAGAACGAGAGAGCAACGCGGATCAGTATTCGATCCGCTCTGCCACAAGGCCGCGTGTCTCAAGCATGTCGAGCACAGAGGCGTCGCCTTCGAAATGACCCGCACCCACTGCCAGAAACACCGTGCCCGGCTCTTCCAAACGCTCTTCCAGCCACAGCGCCCAGGCAGAATTGCGGCGATCGAGCAGGTTCTGGTTGAACGCTCTACCGATGGCGCCGTCGCCCAGACCGAGATCGAATTCCTCTGCCAGGAACCCGCGCGCCCAATTGTGTTCGGCTTCCCAATAGGCGTCACCATATTGCTCGACATGGTCAGCATCGAAAAATGCGTTCAGGGATTTCCCGTCCCAAGCGGTCAGACTGCTGTCCAGTTCGCTCAACAGTTCGGAATTGTCGAGCCGGAGCAGGCTGTACATGACTTCACCTGAGTCCTCGATTGAGACGATCGGACGTTCGCGGTCGAGAAACTCGCGCTCCAGTATGGTTTCAACGCCATAGAGCGGCGAAGACGTGTCGAATTCTCCGCCATTCATTCCCATGGTTAGCAGCGCGACCATTACAGGCATCGAATCTATGGCGGCGAAATTGAGACCAGACATACCAATCAATTCACGCCAGCGCGTCGCGGCGGCAGTGGACAGTCTGCTGGAGGTTGGTAGGCGATTGGCGATCCGTGCGGCGAGTTTTGTATCGATGTTGATCGCGTCGGGTGGAATGGCATACACGCTTGTTTCGACCACCAGCACATCTGCCTGTTCGATGATCGCGTTGAGACGCTCGCTGCGCCAGCGAAAACCGCGCGGCAAGGAATGGATCGTGCCGAGCATGTAGATGGTCGTATCCTCGTCCGACAATTCCCACATTGCCGGAGATGGCTCATAATCCTGTGTGAAGGAATAGCGGTCTGGGGTTGCGGACTGCACCTGTGCCTGCACAGCCAGCGGCAAGGTGAGAAACAGCGCAGCAAAAGCTGCCAATATCCGTTGAACGAATTTCCAATGCATGGTGGTGATTTGAGACGACAATCCGCCGCGATGTCAAGCCGCCCTCGTGCACGGCATTGACGCCCTGCAAGCCATAAGCCATTGCGCCGCTCCATGGAACGTAAGCCCCAATCGTCATTCCAGGACATGATCCTTGCGCTGCATGATTTCTGGAGCGCGCAGGGCTGTCTGATCCTGCAACCCTATGACATGCGCATGGGTGCTGGCACCTTTCACACTGCAACCACGCTGCGCGCGCTGGGTCCGGAACCGTGGAATGCCGCTTTCGTGCAGCCGTGCCGCCGCCCGACCGATGGCCGCTATGGCGAAAACCCCAATCGCCTCCAGCATTATTACCAGTATCAGGTGATCCTGAAGCCAAGCCCGTCTGACATTCAGGATCTCTATCTCGAAAGCTTGCGCGTAATCGGCATCGATCCGCTCAAGCACGATATCCGTTTTGTGGAAGACGATTGGGAATCGCCCACGCTGGGCGCCTGGGGGCTGGGCTGGGAAGTCTGGTGCGACGGGATGGAAGTCACTCAGTTCACCTATTTCCAGCAGATGGGCGGGTTTGACTGCAAGCCGGTTGCGGGTGAGCTGACCTACGGACTGGAACGGCTCGCAATGTATATTCAGGGTGTCGACAGCGTTTACGACCTCGATTTTAACGGGCGCGGCGTTTCGTATGGGGAGGTCTTCCTCGAAAACGAAAAGCAGATGTCGAAATGGAATTTCGAAGTCGCCAAAACAGACGCATTGTTCGATCTGTTCGCCAAGGCGGAAGCCGAATGCCAGAATGCCATTACCAATGACGTGCCCATCGCCGCATACGAGCAGGCGGTGGAAGCGAGCCACATCTTCAACCTGCTGCAAGCGCGCGGCGTGATCAGCGTGCAGGAACGCGCCAGCTATATGGCCCGCGTGCGCGATCTGGCGCGCGGGTCAGCTGAGAAATATGCCGAGGTGATGACTCCCGAATGGCAGAAGAAATATCCGGAGTGGTCGCTGTGAGTGATTACACAAAACGGCCGTTCGTGCTGAGCTTGTCAAAGCACGCTCGCGCCAACGCCCTTCGACAGGCTCAGGACGAACGGGATCCCAAAAATGCCTGATTTCCTCCTTGAACTCCGCTCCGAAGAAATTCCCGCACGTATGCAGGCCGGCGCACGCAAAGAGCTGGAAAAGCTCCTTCGCCGTGAAATGGACGCGGCTAGCGTGGCATTGGGCGAGATCACCGTCTGGTCCACGCCGCGCCGCCTTGCGCTAATTGCGCGCGATTTGCCGGACGCGACCAAAGCTGTCTCCGAAGAAGCCAAAGGTCCGCCGGTCGGCGCTCCCGATCAGGCGGTGGACGGATTCTGCCGCAAGAACGGCGTGACGCGAGACGATCTGGAAGTGCGCGACATCAAGGGCCGCGAGACCTATTTCGCCATTAAGAATGTGCCGGGCCGTGCGATGACGGAGCTTTTGGCAGAGGCCATCCCGGCGATCATCCGCGACTTCTCATGGCCCAAATCCATGCGCTGGGGCGATGCCTCAATGAGCACCGAAAGCTTGCGCTGGGTGCGACCGCTCTCCGGCATCGTCGCGCTACTGGGCGAGGAATTGGTCGAGTGCGAAGTGCATGGTGTAATCAGCGGCGGGGTGACGCTGGGGCATCGCTTCCATCACAGCGGCGACATTACTGTTGCTAACGCCGATGATTACGCGGTGAAGCTGCGCGCGGGCCATGTGATTGTCGATCATGAAGAGCGCGCCGCGTTGATCCGCGAAGGCGCTGCCAAGGTCGCATCCGAAGCTGGCCTCACGCTGGTAGAGGATGAGGGGCTGGTGGTTGAAAACGCTGGCCTGACCGAATGGCCCGTGCCGCTGCTGGGGCGCTTCGAGGAGGACTATCTCGACGTGCCGCCCGAAGTCATCCAGCTCACCGCGCGTGTGAACCAGAAGTACTTCGTGTGCGAAAGTCCGGATGGAAAGCTCGCCAACGCCTTCATCTGCACTTCCAACATTGATCCGGTTGATCCGGCCGTGGTGGTGGATGGCAACCGCAAGGTGCTAGCTGCGAGGTTGAGCGATGCGCGCTTCTTCTGGGATTTGGACCGCAAGACTTCGCTCGCTGACCACGCGAAGAAGCTTGAGCGGATTACGTTTCACGAGAAGCTAAGCACGGTGGCCGACAAGGTGGACCGGGTGGCTAAGCTGGCTCGCTGGCTGGTCGAAGAAGAGATTGTCAAACCACTTGAGGATTCTCCACAGGCGACGGTTGCACTCGCAAACAACGCCTACAATGCCGCATCTTTGTGCAAAGCCGACCTCGTCACAGAAATGGTCGGCGAATTTCCTGAATTGCAGGGCCTGATGGGCGGCTACTACGCCCGCGCCGAGGGCTTGCCCGATGCGGTAGCCGACGCGATCCGCGATCATTACAAGCCGGTGGGGCAGGACGATGATGTGCCGTCTGCTCCGGCGACGGTGGCGGTGTCGCTGGCGGATAAGCTGGATACTTTGCTATGTTTTTTTGATATCGAAGAATTTCCTACTGGGTCCAAGGATCCTTTTGCTCTCCGGAGAGCAGCATTGGGAGTTATCGCACTTATTCTCCAGAACGATCTGCGAGTTCACACAGATTCCCTTATTCAAAAATGGCTGGGGCAAGTTGATCCCACAGCGGAATTGTGTCAGACGGAAATGGCACGGCGCAAGCTCCTGACTTCAGTGCCAAATTTTCTGCTTGATCGTCTAAAGGTCCAACTGAAACAGCGTGGCATTCAGCATGATAGAATCGACGCGTCAGATCGGTGGAATGGCCGTGGAGATG
>Ga0209121_10000190_pt1 | contig 63837 bp, 60 predicted proteins | sample Cruoilmetagenom3_FD_187292 | JGI IMG/M metagenome (GOLD analysis project Ga0209121, IMG submission 187292) | Oil polluted marine microbial communities from Coal Oil Point, Santa Barbara, California, USA - Sample 3 (SPAdes) (version 2) | ecosystem: Environmental > Aquatic > Marine > Oil seeps ...
TCGGATTTGAAGTCATCAAAACACCCTTATATCTTAACGTTGGGCGCATTATATTTCATCAAAGTGACAGTAATGTTACAGTCGTAATAATTCTTTACTTATATAGAGTCTGTTTGTCTTTGCAGATTAAACTTTCAGCTTTATGAGTGGATTTTAAGCAAAATCACGATTTTAAATAAGATTAAAGTATTGTTTGTAGTAGTGATTGTATTTATTTATACGTTCTTAATGAACTAAATCAATTATTAATTGGACAAACTATTTATCCAAGACAATACTCTATGGGCATCTAATATAACAACAACAAAGTAACCTCTTAAGATGTAACAATCCTTTTGTGGTTAGCTTTTACATACATTTAGAATCACATACATTAGATAGCATCACTTAATGCCTATGCATTTATTTTTTCATTTGGGCTTAAAAAGAGAACTATTATGAAGCAGTTGGTAATAACTATTTTAGGGGAAGATCGCCCCGGTTTAGTAGAAAGTATTTCATCGGTTATATTGGAAAACCATGGCAATTGGTTAAGCAGTAATTTGAGTCACTTACTCGGGCACTTTGCAGGCATTATACAGGTTGAAGTGGCTGAAGAGCATTTACAGACATTTCAAAATGCGCTCAATGGGCTTCCTAAGTTAGATGTTCGCATTGAAAAGGGCAACACTGAAATTGAGCCTGTAGAGCTTGAGCAACTTAACTTTGTGATCACCGGTAACGATCGCCCTGGTATAGTGCAAGAGCTAGCAAGTGTTATTCGCCATAAAGGCGCGAACATTACAAACTTAAACTCTAGGCAGCAAAGTGCGCCAAACTGGGGAGTGCCTATATTTAGTGCTGTTGCCACCGTGAGCCTGCCTAACGGATTGAATAAAGAAGAAGTTATTAATGCACTTGAGTCAATTACGAGTGACTTAGTGGTTGATGTAGAGCAAAGTTAAATCAGCTCTATTATCATGAACACGAAAAAGGCGCTAATTATAGCGCCTTTTTTATGCATAACACCCAGTGCTACATGTCTGCATGACGATTAATACTTTGCATCATCTGCTTCAAACCTTGCTCTTCGAGCTGTAAGATCTCCCCTAGCTTTTCTTGAGCCTCTGGTGACTGCGCTTTATCTGCTAAATAACTGTATGCATTTAATACTTTTTGATGCTGCTGAGATAAATACTCTTGAATCGCTAGTTCATCTAGCTCATTACTGCGATCTAAATCAGTAAAGCTGATGATTTCTGAGTGCTCTGAAAAATATTCATAGCAGTATGTATCTAAAGTATTTATTTCAGTGATTGCTTTAAAGCCAATTAAATCCTCAGCGAGTTTTTTTTCATACTCAACACAATAATCGATTAACTGTTTGTTATGCTCTCCAAGTAAATCCCTTACGCTAAAAAAATTAGCCGCCATTTGTGTATGAAACTGAACGGTCCAATCGAACACTTCTTGAATTGTTTTAACTTGCATGTGCGTTCCTTACTTTTTAAAACCTATTGATTAAATAGATGCGTGAATCATGCCAATAAGAAATGCAATAAAATCAGTAGATAAAGAAAGGGTTGCCTAACTTGTACTGATATTTTCAGTACAAGTTACACAATCAGTGTAAATATTATAGGTTGCGCTTTCGCCACAATAAATACACAGCAGGCAATACCAGCAATGTTAAAACAATGGCGCTAAACATACCGCCAACCATGGGGGCGGCTATTCGGCTCATTACTTCACTACCCGTGCCTGTGCCATAAAGCACCGGTAATAAGCCAATCACTATGGTTGCCACTGTCATCATTACCGGACGTACTCGTAGACCCGCACCTTCTAGTATCGCCTGTTTAAGCTGCTCTATACTCAAGCTTTTACCCATTTTAGAAGCCGCCTCTACCTGCGCTTTATAGGCTTGGTTTAAATACACCAACATTATAACGCCTATTTCTACGGCCACCCCAGCAAGGGCAATAAAGCCGACCCCCACAGCAACAGAGAAGTTAAAGCCTTCTAAGTACATTAGCCAGATACCGCCTATCATCGCCAGTGGTAAAGTCGCCATAATAATAAATACCTCGGTGAAACTTCTAAAGTTAAGGTAAAGCAGTACTACAATAATGGCTAAGGTAAGCGGTAACACATAACTCAGTTTGGCTTTGGCACGCTCCATGTATTCGTATTGCCCTGCCCAAGTTATAGAGTATCCAGCAGGTAAAATTAGCTGCTCGTTTAGTAACTGCTGGGCATTTGCTACATAGCTACCAATATCGGTATCTTTAATATCAATAAAGCTCCAACCATTTAAACGGGCATTTTCACTTTTTATTCCAGGTGGGCCATCACTAATAAATACATCCGCCACATCAGCAAGTGCGATACGTTGACCCGTTGGAGTAACAATAGGTAAAAGCATCAGTTCTTCAGGGGAGTCACGGTACGCTTGCGGATAACGAAGATTAACCGGGTAGCGCTCTTGACCCTCAACCGTTTCAGTCACGTTCATACCACCAATAGCGGTTGCGACTACTTGTTGCACATCAGCAATATTTAAACTGTAGCGCGCTGCTTTTTCACGGTTAATATCTACCTTAATATAACGTCCACCCGCTACACGCTCTGAATAAACAGACGCCGTACCGGGAAGATCTTTAAGTAACACCTCTATTTGTTGACCTATTTTTTGAATCTCATTCAAATTAGGGCCCGCGACTTTTATACCCACAGGGGTTTTAATCCCAGTAGCCAGCATGTCTATCCGCGTTTTAATTGGCATTACCCAAGCGTTAGTTAACCCAGGAAACTTAACTAAAGCATCCAGCTCTTGTTTGAGCTTTTCAGTGGTCATGCCTTCGCGCCACTGAGCCTTAGGCTTAAACTGTATAAAGGTTTCAATCATGGTCAGTGGTGCCGGATCGGTTGCCGTTTCCGCTCGTCCAATTTTACCAAATACGGTTTTTACCTCGGGCACAGTGGCAATCAATTTATCGGTTTGCTGCAATAGCTCGCGCGCTTTACCTATTGAAATTCCTGGGTAAGTAGTCGGCATATACATTAGATCCCCCTCATCAAGAGGTGGAATAAATTCACTGCCTATTTTATTTATCGGATAAAAGCCCACTAAAGTGATAACTAGCGCAATCAGCAAGGTGCTTTTTGGAAATTTTAATACTAGATTTAACAGCGGCTTATAACTATTTACCAGTAAACGGTTAACTGGGTTTTTATTTTCAGGTATCACCTTACCACGAATGAAATAACCCATCAGTACGGGTACTAAGGTAATTGCTAATCCAGCAGAAGCTGCCATTGCATAGGTTTTTGTATACGCTAATGGCGCAAACATTCGTCCTTCCTGAGCTTCTAAAATAAATACCGGCATAAAACTCACTGTAATTATTAATAAGCTAAAAAATAACGCAGGCCCAACTTCACTGGCAGAATCAATCACCACTTGCCAACGGTTTTCATCTGTTAGTGGCTGTTTCTCCATGTGCTTGTGCATATTTTCAATCATCACAATCGCACCATCGGTCATAGCACCAATCGCTATAGCAATCCCGCCTAATGACATGATATTGGCGTTAATACCCTGCCAGTACATAATAATAAAAGCGGTGAGTATGCCTAACGGTAAGGTAATAATAGCCACCAAAGATGAGCGTACATGAAATAAAAACACCACACACACTAAAGCCACTACAATAAGCTCTTCCATTAATTTAGAGGTGAGGTTATCAACTGCGTCTTTTATTAAATGAGAGCGGTCGTACACAGGTACAATTTCAACCCCCTCTGGTAGCCCTTTTTTAAGTGACTCTAATTTAGCTTTAACGAGCTCTATGGTTTTTTGCGCGTTTTCACCAAAGCGCATAACCACTACGCCACCTGCCACCTCGCCTTCGCCGTTAAGCTCGGCAACACCACGGCGCATTTGCGGACCTAAACGCACATTAGCAACATCACGTAACTGTAGTGCAGTACCGTTAGCGTTTATACCTAAAGGAATGGCTTCTAAATCAGCAACACTTTTTACGTAGCCAGTACTGGTGACCATGTATTCAGCTTCTGCCATCTCAACTACCGATGCACCCATTTCTTGATTGCCTTGCTTAATGGCAGTTTGAATAAGACTTAGCGGAATACCATAAGCACGAAGCTTATCGGGCTGAACGTTTACTTGGTATTGTTTGACCATGCCGCCTACCGATGCCACTTCGGACACACCGGGTACAGTTTGCAGTTCAAATTTTAAAAACCAATCTTGTAAACTGCGTAATTGGCTGATGTCATGCTTACCGGTGGTATCAGTGAGTGCATATAAATACACCCAGCCAACGCCGGTGGCATCGGGGCCAAGCTCTGCAATTGCCGTACTAGGCAAACGGGCAGATACTTGACTTAGATATTCCTGAACACGACTTCGTGCCCAGTATAAATCGGTGTCTTCGTCAAAAATAACGTACACATAGGAGTCGCCAAAAAACGAAAAGCCGCGTACTGTTTGCGCCCCAGGTACCGATAGCATTGCCGTGGTAATTGGGAATGTAACCTGATCTTGCACTACTTGCGGCGCTTGCCCAGGATAAGATGTTTTAACAATAACCTGTACATCTGATAAATCGGGTAAGGCATCTACAGGCGTATTTTTTACAGAATACAAGCCACCACCAATCAGTATTGCGGTCAGTAATAAAACAAAAAAACGGTTAACAACAGACCAGCGAATAATTGCAGTAATCATAACCACTCCTACTCATGTTGACTGTGCGAAGCATGCACAGGCGTTATTGTATGAATCACAAACTCACCTTGCTCAATGCTAAAGGTAAAAGTAACTTCATCATTAGGCTTGAGCATCTCAGTCATTACATTTTTTGCTAGCATAAAGTCCATTGTTGCAGGTCCTCGGCCCCACTTTTCAATTGCCTCACGGCTGATATTCACAATTCGATTATTAGCATCAATACTATTAATTACTCCATTTACAGTTGCCGTATTTGGGTTGGCATCACTCATTTGCATACTGTTATGCGAAACTGCTTGCATACGTTTAAAGTCAGAGTTTTTACTCGACTCTGAATCAATTAAAAACTGTGCTGAAGTAACCACTTCATCGTCTGCCATAACACCTGATAAAATTTCGGTATTAGCCGCATCACTTCGCCCTAAAGTTACCTCGACCGATTTAAAACGACCTTCCCCAAGTGCAACTACAACACGGTTTTGGCTACCAGTGCGAATAACAGCTTCTTTAGGTACGATTAACTGTTTTTCAGCTACTTGACTATGAATACTGACTTGAGCAAACATATTAGGCTTTAACTGATGGCCTTGGTTATCAAAGCGCAAACGTACTCTTAAAGTACGATTTTTAGCATCTAAGGTAGGGTAAATATAATCCACTTGCCCTTGCCAGCGTTGGCCACTTAAATAATCGAGTGTCATGGTTACAGGCAAGCCAACACGAATAAGTTCTGCTTGGCGCTCAAATACCTCAGCCTCAACCCATACTTCATCAAGCTGAGCAATACTCATCATTGAGGTATCAGGTTTAACATAAAATCCTTCACGAATATTAAGTTCATCAACAACACCACCTTGGCGGGCATAAAACGTTATGTTTTGCAGTACTTGCTGACCTTTTTGCAGACGTGAAATAAAGCCATCAGACACATTGAGTGATTTTAAACGGGCTTTAGCGGCACGAATTAGCACCGGATTATTGCGCTTTAACGCTAACACAAATTCTTCTTGTGCATTCACTAGCTGTGGTGAATATAAGGTATAAAGTGGCTCATCTTGTTTAACCTGATCACCCGCGGCTTTAACGTATAAGGTTTCGACCCATCCCTCTACGCGCGGATGAATATGAATTAGCTGGTCTTGGTTGTATTGCACATAACCTACCGTGTTAACTTCATTTTCAAGTGCAGCAAACGCAACAGGGGCGGTACGCACACCTAAATTATTAATCACTGTGGGTGAAATTTGAATACTGCCAGGCCCTTCATTTGCGCCACTGTCTGACTCTTCGTAAACAGGCACTAAATCCATGCCCATGGGCGATAAACCAGGTTCATCTCGGCGATAATTACTGTCCATAGGTGCGACCCAATAAAGCGGCTCTTTTTTACTACTGGCTTTACTGTCAGTTGGCATAGAGTGCTCACTAGGTAAGCTTAATAATATCCCCGTAGTTAATGCCGCACTACATATAGCCACCAGTAATAATTTTAAATTAGTATTCATAGCTCGGCTCCTGCTGTGGTGTGTTTTTTAAGCTGGTATCATCAGCACTGGCGTAATAATTTAACCTTGCGATAATTATCTTTTGATCAACATGAATGTTTAGGGCGTCTATCTTGGCATTTAATTGACTAATACGCGCTTGCATCACATCTGAGAAATTACCATCATCGCGAGTGTAGGCATTTAGGGTCGCTTGAGCTTGCTCAGCCATTTGCGGCAGCAGCTTGGCTTGATAAAGCTCGGCGCGCTGATGAAGCCGCGCTAACTGGCTAACTTCCTTAAAGTACATCCCTTGTAGCTTTTTAAGGGCTATTAATTTTTGTGTTTTAGCTTCTTCGCTATCAGCAATGGCAGCATTTACTAGTTGGTCTTGGCGGTTATCGGTAAACAGCGGTAAATCAATACTTATACCCACAGAGAAAAGGTCTGCTCGCGAGCCACCCATTGGCATGTCATCACGATAACCGTACCCCATATTAACGCCAATTTGCGGTTTATAGCCTTGCTCAGCCACACTAATTTGAGTTTGCTTTGCCACTATTGCATTATCCATTGCCATAATTGCAGGGTGCTTTAATAGCATGGTCATTAATTGCTGATACTCTAACTCGGTGTAGATTTTTAATGCTGTAAGCTCTGAAAAGTCATCACTGACAGGCAGGCTCAGCATAGCGATAGGCAACCATTGTGTTAGCCGCTTTTTAGCACCTTGTAGCTGCTGCTCCAGTTGCATTAATTTATCTTCAAGGCGGGTTAACTCTAATTGCGCTCGAATAATATCTTGTTGGCGTGTTTTGCCCACCGAGCTTACATAGCTTGATTCTGTAATATCAATGAGCTGAGTAAACAAAGCTTTATCTTGCTCAATTAGTGCAATGCTTCGTTGCGCTCTATAAGCATTGAGCCATGACTCAGTAACTATGGTTTTTACTTGCGCGAGTCTATCTTTACGCAGCCAAGGCTCTGCTGCAGCTGACTGAGAAAGGGCCTTTTGTTGAAGTGCTAGGCTATCGCCTCGGCTCAGTGATTGGCTAATTCCCACTTTAAATTGGGTCATATTTTCTTGATCAAAAGCAAAACCATTAGTTGGTAGGTTCATTAACCCTAATGTAAGCACTGGATCGGGTAAGGTTCCTGCGGCAATACTTTTTGCTTCAATTGATGATTGTTTTTGCTTGCTAGCTTTAAGCCAGGGCTCATGGTTTAAGGCATAGTTAATTGCCTCATTTAAACCTAGTTCAGCACTGTGTATAGAGACACTAATACTCAACAAGCTACTTATACACACGGATTTTAATACTGCGAAGTGATTCATCACTTGCTCCACTTAAATTTAAAAATAACGAATGAAAAAGATTAAATTTATAAGCAGATAGATGACAATAAGCTAAATAACTAAATTTTAAATACACCTACCCTGCGATTATGCAGGCATAGGAGGACGGTAAAGAGAACGTGCAAAGTTAGCTTGATGCTGTACTACAGCATGTTGCACTTTTTCAGAGGATAATTTGGAGGCTATAAATAGTGAGTTTACATGCAAGGCTGAATGCGAACTACAAGCACTCATCGGGCAACTGCAATCTTGGGTTAACGTGCTTTGCTCACTACAGCAATCCATAGACATGGTTGTTGTATCAGCTTCGTCACTCATTGCCATCTCACTATGCTGCATCGATGCATTGGTTGCCATGTTCGTATGCGGCATATCACATACCATAGATACAGACGCAACGGCTTGACCCACAAAAGTGAGTAACAAAGTTAGCGTGAGTAAAATACAGTAAATACGTTGCAATGAATTAACCTAAAAATAAATAGACGTTTAAAGTTTATGGGAACTGTGTTTAAAACTCAATAATTAACTGGTTTTTACTACTGGCTTTATGAAGCTACTGGCCGCAATGGCGAACAAGCAATAGCCGGTAAAATACCAAAAACCAGTACCAAACTCAGCATGCATATTAAGTAAATCTTCTGAGTTCGCGTTTGCATTACCAGCCATGTAAGCCACTATTAATGCAATAACAAACACATCCACCATACTCCATTTACTTAAACCGATAATCACCTTACCAAGATTGTGCTTAAACGAAGTCTCCTTCAGCACACAATACAACAATTGAAGCAGCAGCTTAATTGTTGGGATCACCATTGAAAAAAACGCCACTAATATCGCCACTAAGTAGTTTTTGTTATCGGCCAGTTCGTTAACGGTGCCCCAAATACTGCGCGTTTTTTGATAAGCGCTGATCTCGCCTTCAAGTTTATCTAACCCTAACATACTCGAGATCATCATTAGCATATTACGGGTGTTTTGATTTCCTTCATCTGCCAACATTTCAATGCCCGCCTCAGCAAGTTTAGACTTATCAATTTTACCTTCCATACTCAGTACGGGCTGAGTCACCCCGGGAATTAATAAAGCTAAGGCAATTAAAATAGTGGTAATAGGTAAAAATAAACGCATGGTGTAATACTAAGTAAAATCAATATGTGCCAATCATACCCAAACGTTTTGCGTTAGTCTTGCTCAATAATAGTGGCCAATAGTTCATCCGCATACTGGCGTGCATCCAACATGGCGCTAAATACGGTCTCAATATTCGAGGCTGGGCGAATAGTTTCTAACAACTTTTTAGCCAATTGCCAATTATCTTCCTCTACCGCTTTTATTAAATGTAAAGAATTACCCATCATGCCTTCAAAACTTAATAGTGCACCAGATAACTCAGCCCCTAAACTAAACTCTTTAGCAATAGCTTCCAGCTCCATATCTAAAATAGCATCAAGCACCGACATTAAGCCGACTAAATAACCTTGTTCTGCAATGACTTTTCCGCCTGGTTCTAAAATTATTTGCATGAACTGCGCTCGACATAAGCCTAAACGAGTAAGTTCACTGGGCTTATCTGAGCCAAGCTCGCTTAGCGCCAATACTCGTACAAACTTTCTAATAGAATCTTCCCCTAAATACACAACCGCCTGAGGAATAGACGTTATCACTAAATTTTTATTAGCAGAGCGAGCATTCACTAGTTTTAGGACGCGTGCAGTCAAACCGACATCTTTAGAAATGCGTAGATTAATTTCATTAAAGTCTAAATCTGTGCGGGATGTGCAACGCAGTAAGTCTAAAACAGCCATTTTTAGAGGTTCGATACTGTTGTAACTTAACATTTCTGGATGTGCAAAAAAGAACCCTTGAAAATAATCGCATCCAGCCTCTTTAAGCTGCCTAAATTCATCATAGGTTTCAATTCGCTCTACCACTATTTTAATATTAGGAAAATTGCGTTTGAGCTTTTTCAGCAACATGCTGGTTTTTATTACGGGCTCTTCAACTTCAAGCTTAATATAATCAACCAAACTGAGTAATGGTTGCCATTTTTCATGTGAGTCGTAGTCATCTAACGCAAATACATATCCTGCTTTTTTTAACTCTGTCACTCTCTCAACAACAAGCTCTATATTTTCAGTGCGCTCAACAATTTCAATTACAGTATTCTCAGGCTGTAATAATTTAGGCAAATCCTCTAAAAGCCCCTCGCTCGATAAATTAATAAACGCAGTTTGATTGAGCGTTAGCTTTTCTATGCCAACCAGCATTAGCGCATTAAAAAAAAGTCGCCCAGTGGCTTGCCCGTCAGTTGTTCCTACAGGAAAAGCATTATTAACTGAATCGCGATAGAGCAACTCATAAGCAAAAATACTTTTATCACCGTCAAAAATTGGTTGCCTAGCAATATATTGAGTAACCAAAATAGATGAATTTTTTACCTCTAGATTATTTGGCATTAACCTTCCTACTTAACAGTGATGTCATCATTATTCTTTATTATTTATTATTTAACCAGTATAGTGAAACTTTAAAGACTTGCTGCAATTTTAATTAGATTAAAAACAAACAAATAAGACTAAATTTATAACCCTAGAGCAGAGTTATTAGTATCCTCATTTTTTATAGGGTTTTTTAGTTTACAACTGCTCTAAGCATACCCAAAGGTTATGGTTATAAGGTATAATGCGATTATTAATTTTTTATAAACTCACAAAAAAGAGTCCCTTATATGAGCATTGAACAAGCCTTAATAGAACGTAGCAGTAACCAATGTGAACTCTGCGCAGCAACAGACAACCTAACTGTATACGAAGTTCCTCCTGTTACCGAAGCTCATTCAGATAAATGCATCTACACCTGTCAAACATGTAAAGATCAAATTGAAGGCAATAGCGATTTAACCCCGACCCATTGGCATTGCTTAAATGACAGCATGTGGAGTCAAACACCTGCGGTACAAGTTGTTGCTTATCGCATGCTGACTCAGTTAGCAGCTGATAACGGATGGGCACAAGACGCGCTAGATATGATTTACCTTGAAGAAGACACATTAACATGGGCGCAGCAAGCGCTTGCTGAAGATGATGATATTAAACACATTGATAGCAATGGTGTAGTACTACAAGCTGGCGACACCGTCACGTTAATAAAAGATTTAGATGTGAAAGGTAGCAGCTTAACAGCAAAGCGCGGTACAGCCGTGCGCAATATTGGCTTAACCAGCAACCCTGAACATATTGAAGGACGTGTTGATGGACAGCGTATTGTAATTTTAACTAAATACGTAAAAAAATAAGTAATAAATCAAGGCGCCTAGCGCCTTTTTTATATCTCGACTTTCTTTATTTGCTAGTTAAGCAATGATTAAGCAATTCAACCGTATGCTAGCGACCTCATACCATACTCCATCAAGGAACTCTTATGTTCTCATCGAAGCCAAATTCAATGTTAAAGTCGATTGCAGGCTTGTGTTTTCTAGCAAGTGGCACACTTATGCTGAGCGCATGTAACGATGACGCAGCACAACAAAATAGTGCTGTGGCGCAAACAATGACCACCTTACCTGTGCAAGTTAGTTACTTAGATCGCAGCCTAATTGCGCCTAATTCACAGCTAACCGTTACCTTGGTTGATGTGTCAAAAATGGATGTGGCAGCAACGGTTATCTCTGAGCAGGTAATTGATTTAGTAGGCGCACCGCCTTATAAAGTAGAGCTTGAGTATAACCTTGAAAAGATTGACCCAACTCACCGCTATAGCGTGCGTGCAACCATTAATAATCAAGGAAACTTGCTATACACCAGCACAACGAGTAACTCGCCTTTTGATAATACGGCCTCATCAGAGCCTTTAGAAATTATTGTTTCAAAAGTAGCGCCAAAGCCAGACGTTGACTTAGTAAACACCTATTTCAAAGCCGTTTCAATCGATGGCAACCCCGTTGTAGTGAATACCAAAGAACCATTTATTCAGTTTAATAGTGATAACACCGTACACGGCTTTTTAGGATGTAATAACTTTAATGGCGGTTATGAAATATCGAAGCAAGCAGTGACTTTTACGCAGTTAGCTACCACGCAAAAAATGTGTCATGACAATATGGAACAAGAAAGCGCGATGGCGGCTGTGCTTCAGGCAGCAACGCAATGGCAAATTAATGGTGAAAAATTAGTATTACAAAATGAGGCAGGCAACCAACTTGCTACCTTTAACGCTGTTTACTTTTGATTAAGAACGTAATAATACCCCACATCTAAGCAAATAAATAAGCCCAGTTAAACTGGGCTTATTTATTTTTATTCGGCGACTAACTGCTCGCTACGGTAAAAACCACTAGGCTTACTCAACAAGCTTACTAGTTCAGGTAACACGTCATCCATAGTTTGTTTCAGCTTCCATGGTGGATTTATCACTATCATTCCAGAGGCGGTCATACCATGTACTTCTGTATCTGCTTCGGTACCTAATTCAAATAATTGAATATTTTTAATTCCCGCGTCAATTAAACCCTGCTCCATATTATCAATACGTTCTCTGTCCACAACCGGATACCAGATCATATATGTACCCGTCGCAAAGCGTTGGTGGGCTTTGACAATGGTTTGTACTACCGTATTGTAATCGTCTTTTATTTCATAAGGTGGGTCTATTAACACACAGGCTCTGCGCGAAGCTGGCGGTAATAAACCAATTAAGCCCGCAAACCCATTTTCGCCGCGTACTCGAATAGAGCGCTTACCTTGCATGTTTTCTTCAAGTAATACCAAATCTCGCGGATGCAACTCAAAAAACCAGCCCTTATCTTGGCGGCGCAAAAAGTGTTCGGCGATTTTTGGTGAACCTGGGTAAAACGCCAGAGACGAACTTTCATTAAACGATTTTATTAACTCAATGTAGTCGTTTAAGGCACCGTGCTGACTGGTATGTTGCCAAAGTTTTTCTATGCCATCTTGGTACTCTTGGGTTTTTTGCGCGTCTGGTGCTGCCAGCTCAAAAAAACCAGCACCCGAATGCGTATCGATATAGTCAAGCGGCTTATCTTTTATTGTTTGATAACCCAGCACTTGCGCTAACACTAAATGTTTAAGTACATCGGCAGGGTTACCCGCATGAAAGGAGTGTCTGTAACTAAGCATTATTTATTTTCGCCATACGCTGTTTAATAAAATTAGTGAACCATAAAGCACACTGCTTTGGCAATCGTCACAGCAAAAGCGGGTGTTTACGTGAACCATTTCTGAATGAAAAAGCCAATAGCATGAATTATCCCTTAACATAGAATAAAAATCACCTAAAACCAGCGTAAATGCTGGCAAATAAACACACTTTGCTTTACATTTGCATGACATTAATTACAGTTATATGAGCGCATTTATGAACAACAATACTCTTCAACAACTCGAACAACTGATCGACCAACTAATTACCCGTAATAATCAGTTGCAAACTGATATTACAGAGCTTAAAGAGCAAAACAGTAAACTGCTTGATGAAAATGAGTTATTACAGTTAGAAGCCCTTGAAAATGAAGAAAAACAAAAAGATGCAAGCACCACCTTGTCGTCATTATTAGATAAATTACAAAGCGCACAACAGGCAAGCTAATGTCTGAGCTGCAAAACCAGCGAGTCACTGTTGAATTGCTTGGTAAAGAGCAGCAATTTGCTTGTCCGGCTGGGCAAGAAGAGGCACTAAAAGCGGCCGCCAAAAATCTGAATGATTTAGTTGAACAAATGAAACAACGTTCAACTGTCAGAAACGATCAAAAAGCATTACTTATGGCTGCTTTGAATTTAAGCCACGAATTGCTTGAAGCAAAAACTCAAAAATCAGTTGAGCTTGAGCATCAAGATCAATTGATTGATAAGCTGAGTCAATACTTAAGCTCAAACTCTGAACACACTAAATAAAAGCGCATTTTGCGCTTTTATTGTTTTTACCGTCAAAATATAATTAGAGAAAAAGATGCAACCACTTTTAACTAAAGCTCAAAAAATAGGTAAGTGCTTACTCCCTTTAATCTGCCTATTTATACATACAAAAAGCAATGCAGCAGTTGAGTGGCAATCGTTATCGGCTAATATTCAATTTATCAAGCAGCCAGATAGGTTACGTTTTTACGACTCTAATCAAGTGTTAATTCAGGGTAGTGAGTGTGCCTTACTGGTAGATGCCAGTGGTAACTTTGCAGCAGTAGAACAACTGGTTACCGAACTAAAACAACAGCTAAAGACGCCTTTATGTTACTTAGTTGCCACTCATTTTCATGACGATCACTTGCTGGGCATGGCGGTTATGCAGCATTACTTCCCAGACGCAAAACTGATTTCTCACCAACAAGTCGCTAACGACTTTTCGCGTTATCAGCAAGCATTAACAGATAAGCTAGAGGGGTTCGAGAAAAGCATTGAGCTGAGCTATCAGCGATTAGCCACCTTACCCGATGCAGAGCAAGCTCAATGGCGAGAAAAGCTCACTCGCGCTAAAACACGCTTATTTCGCTGGCAGAATTATCAACTAACACCACCAAAAATGAGTATTAGTGAGCCTAAAACATTAGATTTAGGAAATTATGTATTAACTATCAACCCGCATCAGGCACATACTAATGGCGATCTAACACTGCTTGCCGACAAAGGTAAAACCTTAATAGGTGGTGATATCATTGACTGGCTTCCCTACCCTGGACATGGCGAGCTTAAACAATGGCAAAGTTTATTAAAAAAATATATAAATAATAATTCGCTGTCACTTTTTGTTCCTGGCCATGGCAATTTAGTCGATAAAGTTAAATTAAAACAGTCACTCACGTTTTTAGAAGCAATTACGGAGCAGGTTAAAAATAACCCTGAAGCCAGTATTGAGCAATTACAAAAAAAATTCCCAAGTGAAGTACTAAAACCTTACCAACAAGAACCACTTGATATAAAATCAAGTAACTTATTTTTGCAATCGGGATTACTTCGCGCTAAAAACAGTCAATAACTGAACACAATGGATTGTGTTAAAATATGGAAATATATTTTTTAAAAAGGAACAAAATGCGTCACCTGATCTTATGCTTTGCCATTGTATTGCTATGTAGCTGTAAAACCACACAGCCAGAGATCATTGCGCCTGTAGTCCCTGCACCTGTAGAGCAAAAAACCGCACAATCAAACACGCCGAACTCTACAAACACCAAAAAAATCATTAATAAAAAAACAATACCTAAAGCCCTAAAAGTAACTCAACCAACTGACTTATGGGCACATATTGCTGATAACTTACATTTACCGGTTGAGCAAAATCAGGCGTTAAAGAAACGCATTAACTGGTATTTAAAACAACCGAATTATTTAAAAATAGTGTCTCGCCGTGCAGAGCCTTTTTTATATCATATCGTAAAAAAAGTAGAGCAAAAGCAGCTCCCTATGGAACTGGCATTACTGCCATTTGTAGAAAGTGGCTTTAGACCTACCGCCCGCTCAAGTGAGCACGCTGTGGGTGTGTGGCAACTGGTTGCAGCAACTGCACATCATTTTGGGGTTAAATCAGATCAATGGTACGACGGACGCCAAGATGTATTGGCCTCAACCGATGCAGCACTAGATTACTTAAGCTATTTACATAAACGTTTTGATGGTAATTGGTTGCATGCACTTGCGGCCTATAACACCGGTGAAGGCCGAGTTAAACGTGCTATAAAACGCAATCAAAAACGAGGGAAGTCAACTGACTTTTGGGCACTAACCCTACCAAAAGAAACCGCTGACTATGTACCAAAACTATTAGCATTAAGCTATTTAGTAAAACACCCTAAGGCAAAATTTAAACGCCCAAAGCTTCCTTATAAAGCACTGACCACCTCGTTAAATGTGGCAAAACAGTTCGATTTTTCAATTATGGCCAAGCTCTCTGGTATGGGTGTAAAACAGCTACATGCTCTTAATCGGGGTTATTTAAAAAACCAAAGTTCCCCCCATGGCCCGCATACTTTGTTGCTTCCTATTGAGCAACAAGCTTTACTAAAAAACCGTTTTTTTAAAGCCAATTTTGCAGGCGAATACATAGTCAAAAAAAATGACACACTATACGGTATTGCTAGGCATTTTGGCTTGCCTTTAAAGGCACTAAAACAGCTCAATAATAAGCAAAATAACTTTATTGGTGTTGGCGAAAAACTTATTTTAGGAGAGCCTCAAACGTTACCTGAATCGCTCACTATTAACTATAAAATAAGCCCTTACCTGGAACAAAAAGAGCCCGTCATTCCAACCATCGAGGTAGATTACCACGTTAAACCCGGTGATAACCTGTGGAATATAAGTCAGTTGTATGGCGTTGCTCATAGCGATTTAGCACGTTGGAATAAGTTATCAGCATCTAGCGTATTAAAGCCTGGGACTCAGTTAGTTTTATTTATACCCCAAGCTGCGACACCTAAAACCACACCGGCTAAAAAAGATCTGTTACTCGACTTACAAAATACATTAAATCATCCCCGTTAAGTTTCTAAAGCGCAGTATTTCGCGTAAAATTGCTTTTTAATTTATTTAAATCTTAAAGAGACATGCATGCAAATCAGTAAAAATTCGGCCGTTGAATTTCATTACACCCTTAGCGAAGCCGGTGAACAAATAGAAAGTAGCCTTAACGACGCGCCATTAAGTTACATTCACGGCAGCGAAGGCATGCTACCCGGTTTAGAAACCGCACTTGAAGGTAAAACTGCTGGTGATAAATTTAGCGTAACGTTATCTCCAAGTGAATCATACGGCGAGCGTGTTGATGATTTAATTCAGCGCATTCCGCTTAAGCATTTACAAGGCGATGTAAAAGTGTGGAAGCCAGGTATGGCTGCAATGGTGCAATCAAATCAGGGTCGCCATCAAGTGACTATCGTAAAAGTAGGCCGCTTTAATGCTGATTGTGATTTAAACCACCCATTTGCTGGTAAAACGCTGACCTTTGATGTTGAGGTTGTATCAGTTCGTGAAGCAACAAGCGAAGAAATCTCTCATGGCCACGTTCATGCTGAAGGTGGTTGCGGCCACGCACATTAATTGCTAATTAGAGGAACAAGTATGTCAAAAGTTGCAATAGTAACCGGTGGCTCTAAAGGCATTGGCTTTGCTGTAGTACAGCGATTATTAACTAACGGCTATCAGGTTCATAACTTAGATATTGAGCCCAGTGAGAGTGGTGTTTTTCATCAATGTGATGTTAGTGATGTAACCGCCGTACGCCAGTGTATACAGGCTATTATTGAAAAAACACAACGTATTGATGTACTTGTTTCAAACGCTGGTAAGCATCTAAGTGCCACAATTGAGCACACCGATGAAGCGACATTCGATGCGTTAATGGCACTGAATGTTAAAGGTGCGTACGCGGCTATACAAAGCGTATTACCAGCTATGAAAGCACAACAAGATGGCGCTATTGTGTTAATTGCCTCAGATCAGGCCATTATTGGCAAACAAAACTCATTTGCTTATAACTTAACTAAGCACGCATTGGCTTCAATGGCTAAAACCACCGCCTTGGATTACGCAAGCTTTAATATTCGCGCTAATGCAGTGTGCCCTGGCACCATAGAAACGCCGTTATTTCATAATGCAATTGATGCATATTGTAAAAGAAGTGGTGCTAACAAAGCCGATATTGTTGCAGAAGAAGCCGCATTACAACCGCTCAACCGTTTAGGTCAAGCCGATGAAGTTGCTGCACTGGTAAGCTTTTTAGTAAGTGCAGATGCCAGCTTTATTACTGGTAGCTTACAACGTATTGATGGTGGCTACACAGCACAATGAGTACTAAAATTATTGACCCGCATCTGCACTTTTTTAATTTGCCGGAGGGTCAATACACTTGGCTACAAGGTGCGAACCCACCAGCTTGGTCTAACTTAGATAAAATAAAGCAGCCCATCAGCGTTGCTGAACTGATCAAAAGTACTAACTTTGAACTCGCAGGTTTAGTGCACATAGAAGCTGGGTTTGATAATAACCAGCCAGTTAAAGAATTAAACTGGTTAGCCAAACATATTAAAACTATACCTTATAAAGCAATTAGCTTTGCAACAATTAACCAGCCAAATAACGCATTTAAACTAGCACTTCAGCAGCTAGATCATCACTCTCTTGTAGGAATTAGAGATATCACTGAAGGTCATGATGCCGAGCGCTTATTGAGCCCTCATTGTCTCGATAACCTGCGGCACTTGAGCCAATTAAAGCTGCATTTTGAAGCCCAATTTGAAGTAGAAAACCTCAACATCACTGAGCGGCTCATTTCTTATGCCAACCAAGTTAGTGACTTACAAATAATCATTAATCACGCAGGGCTTGCACACAACCTTGCAAACTGGGCAACTGCAATTGAACTACTTGCAAAACAGCCTAATGTTGCGATTAAGTTTTCAGGTTTTGAATTACTCATGCTTAATAGCGAGCAGCAAAACCAATGTTTTAAACATATTTTAAAGCATTTTGGTATGCAAAGAGTGATGTTTGCTAGCAACTTCCCCGTGTGCCAAATTAATATTAACTACAACGAGTTATGGCAACATTATCGCAGCCTGTGTAGCGACGATCTTACATGGCAATATTTGAGTTACAAAAATGCTGCAAGCCTCTATCAACTCTAAATGAAAACCGCTATATTTAGCTCAACAGTTTAAAAAACGAGCATGCGTATGGCCATTTTTAATTCATCTTCTCTTAAATACACATTACTCCCTTTTTCGCTAGCCGCTTTATTAGCAGGTTGTGGCGGTGGAGGTAGCGACAATGCGACCAACCCAACAACGGATAATAGCGGCTGGACTTCAGGTGTATTTGCTAGCTCAGGACAATTTAAAGGTCAATGCCAAGCAATTAACGAAAAAAACTGGCTGCGCTCTTGGAGTAACGAAACCTACCTATGGTATGACGAAATTATTGATACCAATCCGGCATTAACGTCAGGGGTTATTGATTACTTTAATACTTTAAAAACGGAGCAACTGACTGAGTCAGGTGCGAAAAAAGATAACTTTCACTTTAGTTTGCCGACCGATGAGTGGCAAAGACAAAATCAATCCGGCCTAAGCTTTGGTTATGGCTTTAATATAAAAATAATTGCCGGTAGCGCGCCACGCCAAGCAGTTGTTAGCTACACCGAACCAAATACCCCAGCTAGTAATCAAAATATTATTCGTGGTTTTGAGCTTTTAGAAGTTGATGGTGTTGATTTTATTAACACCTCCTCATCAAGCGAGGTGGGGATCATTAATGCAGGTTTATTCCCCGAGCAAACGGGTAAAGTTACCGAGTTTGTATTTAGGGATATCAGCACTAATGAAAACCGCACAGTGACGCTCACGTCTCAAAACATCGAATCGCAACCAGTAATGAATGTTCGTACCGATTTAGCCGCTGGTGATGTTGGTTATTTTCAATTTAATAGCCACAACGCCATAGCCGAAACACAGCTTTACAACGCCTTTAACCAACTCGCTGCCAGTAGCATTAAAGATTTAGTCATTGACGTGCGCTATAACGGGGGGGGGTTATTACAAATGGCTAGCCAAGTAGGCTACATGGTGGGGGGCAGTAACACGCAAGGTAAAATATTTGAACGGACCATATTTAATGACAAATACCCTAATACCAACCCAGTAACAGGCCAAGCACTGACGCCGATGCCTTTTACAAATCGTTTTGTCGGCTTTGAAAATAATCCTGCAATTGTAGCGGGCACGCCGTTACCCACCTTAAACTTAGAACGGGTATTTGTACTTACCACCAGCAGTACCTGCTCGGCTAGTGAGGCTATCATTAACGGGCTGCGCGGAGCAGATGTTGAAATTATTCAGATAGGCGCAGGCACCTGCGGTAAACCGTATGGTTTTTACCCTACCGACAACTGCGACACCACTTATTTTACTATTCAATTTACTGGCGAAAATAACAAAGGTTTTGGTGAATATTCAGATGGCTTTGCACCGCAAAATACCATTGATGACGCACGACAACCGGTTCGCATTGCTGGGTGTGCTGTTGCCGATGATTTTACTAAGCGCTTAGGTGATGCTAGTGAAAGCTTATTAAGTACAGCGCTGAGCTATAGAGAAAACGGCAGTTGCCCAGCCCCAAGCTCAATAAATAGTGTTCTTGGTTTTGCGCCCACTATCGCCACCGATATGCCAGAAGTAAAAGATATGCGAGTTCAAACCATGCTAGAACAAAATATTATTCTTAGTGATAACATGAGATAAGCAATGAACATATTATTAGCAATAAGCATGACTGCAGCGACATTAGGGTTAACGGGTTGCTTAGCGCAAAGCTCAGAACCGACACCTAAGCTACAGCATGCGTTACTAATTGAACCGAATAGCGCTAAAGTAGCCGATGCGATTACGCAACTGCTACATAGCTCACAGGTTCAATTAACCGACGACGTTTTTGTAACCTCAAGCACAGTTACACTTGAGCAACTTAATCACAAAGATCCTCAGGGAAATCCGATTATGGGCAAGCAGCTTAATATGCCGGATCAGTTTGAACTGATGATTAAGGGAGAGCGCTGTTTTGTTCGCCATCTTGATAGCAAAGCAACCATCGAACTAAAACAGGTACTTTGTAAAATAAATCCACAGCGATAAAAAAGCCGGTCAGTGAGTTATCACTTACCGGCTATTCTTAAATAGAGCTATTTAACCTGAACTCTGGATAATAAATCCATCTCAAGCAGCTATTTTCAGCGCTAACTGCGTTGAATTTACTTGCAATAGGCGAGCTATTGACGCGTAATTTCGCCTTGTTTTCACTAAAAATCTCTAACTAGAGAGAAACAAGCGCCAATATCCTTTTGATTCAATATGTTAGCAAATCCCTTAACCAGAGTTCAGGTTATTTATTTTATTTCTACACGTTGTGAACGCATTACAATTTCATCGTTAAGCTCAATCCCAAGGCCCGGTTCTTCTGATACTTCAAAAAAGCCATTTTTAGGTTGTGGATCTTGTAAGCACAGCTCTCTGTTCCACTTTTTAATCGCATAAGTATGATGTTCATGAATTAAAAAGTTAGGGATTGCTGTTTCTAAATGTAATGCTGCCGCGGTTGCAACCGGCCCACCACACACGTGTGCCTGAATACGCACGTCAAAAATATCTGCGTAATCACATACTTTTTTAGTTTCAGTAAAGCCACCACATAAACCAATATCTGGCTGTAGTACATCAATGCTTTGATCTTCTAAATATGGACGCACGCCCCAACGGTTATATAAGCGCTCGCCGCCTGCAATAGGCACAGCCACTTTATCAGCCACTTTGGCATGTAATGAGTGGTTTAAATAATTCACCGGCTCTTCAAAATACATACAATCAAATTCTTCTGCAATCTCACCAATTTGAATTGCAGATGTCGCACCAGGTAAACTGTGGCATTCAAAAATAATGTCGACTTCGTCACCTACTGCTTCACGAATAGCTTGCATACGGGCACGGTATAGTTTCATCTCTGGGCGAGAAATAATATTTGTGCGGTCATAGTAGGTATTGCCATCTTTATCGTATTGAATTGGGTCAACCTTTACCGCGTCATAACCTTCAGCTACTGCTTTTAGTGCCGCTTCGGCATATTCTTGTGGCTGGACCAGCGCTTTAAACTCACTGTCCCAGTCAAACTGCAACTGCGATGCATAAGTACGTAGTTTGTCGTTAACTTTACCACCAAGCAACTGATAAACAGGTAAACCCAATGCTTTACCTTTTATATCCCAAAGCGCAGTATCAATCGCACTCATTGCAGCATAAACCACCGGCCCACCGCCTAAACCCCAAAAGCTTTCACGCAACATACGTGACCATAGTTTTTCAGTTTGAAACGGGTCATGGCCAATTAAAAAGGCATCTGCCATTTCTTTGATCATCGCAGCGGCAGCACTGTGACCTAAGTCATACGCAAGGCCGGCTTCACCTACACCGCTAATCCCTTCATCAGTATGAATACGAACAAATACCGGCGTCCATGCAGGACGCTCAGGACAATGAATGTCAAAGACTTCAACGCGATTTACTTTCATAAAAAATTCCTTATTAACCTCTATCGGTTATTTTGCAAAACTTGGGTCAAGACGATACGCTTTTCGTAACATGGCAGGCCATGCTAGCTGCCCCCCAGTACTGCCGCTGTGAACAACGTTCGCTTGATTATAAATGTTATCAATAATAGCTTGTGGTACTGCAATCGCTTCTTGTGCACTTGATTGAATAGCTAACTGTATTTCACAGGCACGTTGAAGGTCATAAAAGCGCATAAACGCATCACCTACTGTTGGCCCTACCGTTAAGCCGCCATGATTCACCAATAGCATATGGTTGGTGCTACCTAAATCTGTTTGCAGGCGTTTACGCTCATCATCATTCACCGCTAGGCCTTCATAACCATGGTATGACAGAGAGGGTAATGAAAACATCGAATACTGACTTAACGGTAACAGCCCTTCTTTTTGTGTTGCAACTGCAATGGTTTCTTTAGTGTGTAGGTGTATTACGCAATGGGCATCCTCGCGTACTTCATGAATGGCACTGTGAATGGTGAACCCCGCAGGGTTAATATCAAATGGAGTATCGTCAATAATGCGGCCATTTAAATCAACTTTAACTAAGTTAGATGCAGTGATCTCATCAAACGTTAAACCGAACGCGTTTACTAAATAATGATCCGTACCTGGTAGGCGAGCAGAAAGGTGCGTATAGATTAAATCCCCCCAACGAAAATGGTCAACTAATCTATAACATGCGGCTAAATCAACACGTAGTTGCCACTCTTGTTCTGATACTTTATTTTTTAAATCGAGCTGGGGTAAATCAAACATAACAAGCCTTTTTAAACACAGCATAGCGCTAGTGATTGTAGATGTTTAGAAGTCTAAATGAGTATTCGCATGATGGCAATCACCAAATAAAAAAGCCACACAAAGGTGTGGCTCTTTTAAGGTCTCGTTAGCGATTATTGTACTTTTGATAGGTAATCGGCAATCGCTTCAAACTCTTCATCAGTCACAGTCGCAACCATTGCTTTCATTGCCATAGACATACCGTTGTTACGAGCGCCTGACTTAATGTCTTTCATTTGCGCTACTAAATACTCTTTGTTTTGACCATTTAGCTTAGGATACATCGCCATAATAGGTGCTTTACCATCTGCACCATGACATGTTTGACAGTTTTTAGCGGTGTAAAGTGCAGCGCCATCAGCAGCGGCGGCTGAAAATGAAAAACTTGCGGCTAAACCAATACCCGCGCCTAATAAAAGTGTTTTTATCTTGCTCATTGTATTTACTCTTCTTTTTTACGGTTAAAAAAAACGGTTGTGATAATTGTAGTCAATAAATCTTTAAAAAGCATACGTCCTTGATAAGGTTTGACGATCAATCAGAACAAATACGTGTATCCCTCATAAAACAAATATTAGCTTGCCTTAGCTGAGCAGATACTTAATAACACCTTACCAAATAAGATCGTCTGGCACTTCAAAATCAGCGTACGGATCGTCTTCGTCCTTGGCTTTGTTCTCAGGTTCAACATGAAACACAATATACTTTTCATCAACCTCAGCCACTTTGCGTGCAGGCTCGTCTTCTAATACGTAAAACTGGCCTTCTAATACACAAATTGCTAAACGTCCGCCCGAGAGCGCCTTTTGCGTTTGCTCATTCACATCAAGGCCCTTTACTTTATTTTCATAAGTAAAGTTAAAGGTACGCTCACCTCGAATTGACTCTTGATTGTGATGCTCTAAAATTTGCTTAACACGGGCTACCTGCTCACGTTGCTTTAATTCTTCTTGGCGCGTTTTGTTAAGCTCTTCGGCTTTTTGCTGCTGCTCAAGCTTGGTTTGCTGAATATGCTTTTGCAAATCATTTGGGTTGCTTGTCGCTCCCTTCTTTTGCTTTTTCTGTTGCTTGCGCTTTTCTGATTTAGCAACTTTGGCTTTATGTGATGTTGTTAAACCAGCTTGGAGCAATTGCTCTTGTAGTGACCCCATGGCGTGTTCCCACTAAAAACGAATATTAATGCTATTTTAATCACCAACGAGCGTAAATAACAGCGCTATTGGTATTAATCTAACAAACTACTGAAAACAAAGCATGATTTAGCGCAATAAAGGTTAATTTATGAAAACCCTAGCAGTTTTGTATATAATGCGACTCAACTAATAAGCAATGTTAACGGCAGTCAATGCGCTTATCTCACTTACTCCTTTGTTCTGTTTTTATTTTTTTTGTCTTATACGCACCACAGCCATTATTAAGTTTATTTGCCACCGAATTTAATGTAGCGCCTGCCATTGCAGGCAGCTTAATGACTGCCACTATGCTGCCTTTAGCCATTGCCCCTTTGGTGTATGGGTTGTTTCTAGCCAAGCGAAACCCATTATTAATTTTACGCATCGCAATGTTCTTACTCGGTGTCGGCTGTTTATTATTTATTTATGCCCCTAGTTTTGAGCTACTGTTACTTGTTCGGTTTTTACAAGGGCTGACTTTACCTGCCGCTTTAACCGCAATGACCAGTTATATTGGTATGAGCTATCAAGCCGATACATTACAAAAAAATATGACTCTTTATATTGGTAGTACTATTGTCGGTGGTTATTTTGGCCGAGTATTGGCTGCGCTCTTTAGCGACTTGTGGTCATGGCAAAGTTTTTATTACTTAATTGCTGCCATGTTGATAATACTCTCGCTTAGCATCCCCCATAAACGCTTTGTCCTGAGTAGCTCTAGTGAGGTGTTATCACCTATAGATTATATGAAACAACTTAAAGAAGGCTCGGTACTTAAACTTTATGGTGCCATATTTTGTATGTTTTTTTGCTTTGCCGCATTATTAAACTACTTGCCTTTTATTTTAAAAAATACCTTTTTAATTAATAACACCCGCGACATTGGCTTAGTTTATAGTGGTTATTTAATTGGCGCGTTAGCCTCTATTTTTACCCCGTGGTTATTAAAAAAAATGACCTCAGCTTGGCGCTTATTGGCATTGGTATTCCTGTTTTATAACCTCAGTATTGTGTTATTAATGAGTCATTCACTGATGTTGTTTTTAATTGCATTCACACTCTTTTGTGGCGCTATGTTTGTAATTCATTCAACAGCGGCACCATTGGTTAATAAAATTAGTCACGCTCCACCGAGTGTTACTAATGGTTGTTACGTGTCATTTTATTATAGCGGTGGCGCACTAGGATCGTTATTACCTGGGGTGGTTTATCAAGCACACGGGCAAACCGCATTTATGGCAACACTTCTTGCGGTTTGCTTATGTGGGCTGGGTCTTATTTTGTGGGCTCAGCGCGAGGGTAAAAACATCACCCGCGGCTGATGTTCAGTAAAATCAAAAAAACGCAGTAAATCAGGCTTAGTTAATAACCATGTTTGGGTGTTTTCAAATGGATGGCAATGAAATAAATCGCCAAACCAAATATCCTGATCAAGCCAAAGCGTTACATCTCGTTGCTTATCGTTCATTAAGCTGAGCATTGACACACAACCTGGTGCAACTTTTAAGTACTTAGCCAAGCGCTCATTAGAGGCAAACCCTAAACGCGATAGACCTTGCTGTTTAGACAACGATTTTAAATCGAGTTGTTTATCATGCGCGGTGATCACTAAAAAATGGCGCTTACCTTCGTTATCTCGCAAAAATAGATTTTTTAAACGTGTTCCTGGTCGATTCACCATCAGCTCGTCGGCATCTAAGCTACCATGCAACGCTGGATGCTCAATCACATCATAGTTAATATCAAGCTGAGCTAACACCGCCGCTAATTTTTGTTTACCTGCTAACATACTACAAACAACGCCCTCTTAATTGCACACTTAAATCTCGCCATAGCACTTCGTTTATTTCATGCTTATCTGCACAATAGTTACGTTGTGCAAGCTCTTTATTAAGAAACTCTACCGCTTGATCTTCTAATTGTAACTTGAGCACGCTCGACTCTTCAAAGTGCTCTTGTTCGGCAAAACGCTTTACATCGCTTCGGGTTAGCTTTTTATTAATATTAATTTGCTCACGGCTCTTAGCCTTTACAGAGACCACATAGGCAAAAAGCTTGTTACCTTGCTCATCAACAGTGTCATAAAATTGTTGATTATTAATTTCATAGGGAGGCTCATCTACCGAGCTGGCACAGCCAAAAAGGAAAATCATGAAAACTAAAGCGTATTTTTTCATTATGTATTGTCGTTTTAGTAAATATTGAGGCTGAGTTTAACAAAAATTAGTTAAAACGGAAAAATTTGTGAAAAAATACTTGACCGAAAACGTAAAAATATTTAAAGTTCATCCCGCTTAAGACTCAGCACTTAAGCATTTACAGTACATGTAAATTAGGAATGTGGGGCTATAGCTCAGCTGGGAGAGCGCCTGCCTTGCACGCAGGAGGTCAGCAGTTCGATCCTGCTTAGCTCCACCACTTTCCTACCCTCTCCTTTAAGTAATATCCTTATTTTTATATTCTAAATAAACTTCTCTGTTAATAATGCTTTGTATTTTTTAATCTCTTTGTTTGCTTAAGTGTTTAATTTTGTTAAATCGAGATCAAAAATGCCGAGCAAAGCCCGGCATTTTTATAATTTATTGAGTTGGGTTAGTTATTCGCGAACTTGACCAACACCATTAACTAAATATTTTTCAGTGGTTAATGACTCAAGTCCCATAGGGCCATAAGCATGTAACTTAGTAGTTGCAATACCAATCTCTGCACCTAAGCCTAGTTGTGAGCCATCAGAAAAGCGTGATGACGCATTAACCATAACAACCGACGCATCAACACTACGTTGGAATAACTCTGCCGCCGCATCGTTCTTAGTACAGATAACTTCAGTATGATTTGAACCGAATTGAGCAATGTGCTCAACGGCTGCATCAAAACTTGGCACAATACGAATTGCTAACTCTAAGTCTAAGTACTCTTCACCAAATTCATTATCAGCAAGTACAGTGGCATTATCAAAATATTCAGCCGCTTTGGCGTCAGCATTAATTTTTACACCTTCTTGACGAAGTACAACTGCACACAGATTTAAAAACTCATCAGCTACATCTTGGTGTACCACTAAACCCTCAAGTGCATTACATACACCAGTACGCTGAGTCTTACCATTAAGCAGTAAATTTAGTGCTACTTCTAAATCAGCATCTTTATCTACATATAAATGACAAACGCCTTTAAAATGCTGAATAACAGGGATTGTGCTGTTTTCAGTAACATAGTTAATTAGGCCTTCACCACCACGAGGGATGATTAAGTCAATGCTATCGCGTTGTTGCATCAATTCCATTAGTAAAGCACGGTCAGGATCAGGAATCACTGAAATTAGCGCAGTTGGTAGACCATGTTTTGTAAGCACGCTATGCATTACACTGGCAATGGCTTGTGAGCTTTTCAGCGCTTCTTTACCACCGCGTAAAATAACACCGTTACCTGACTTAAAGCACAATGCACCTGCGTCAGCCGTTACATTAGGACGCGCTTCATAAATCATACATACTACGCCAAGTGGTACACGCATTTTACGAATTTTAATACCATTTGGGCGTTCAGTAATGTCACGTAACTGGCCAACAGGATCATCTAATGAAACAATCACTTCGATACCCTCGGCCATGGCTTCAATACGCTCATCATTCAATGTTAAACGGTCAATCATTGATGCTGCTAAATTATTGTCGCGTGCTGCGCTTAGGTCACTTTCATTTTCTTTGATTATAAATTCTTTTTGCTCTCTTAATGCCGCTGCCATATCGGTTAACACTTTGTTTTTAGTCTCGGTATCGAGTAAAGCAAGTGTATGTGCAGCCTTTGCTGCCTGGCGTGATATATCCGTAATTAAACTCATGACTTCTCCAATAATGCGATATCTTTTTCTGAAATAATTGGTCCAATTGAATCCTGCATTTTTTCGCTGAATTCACTCTGCTCGTTATCTGCAATAAAGTTTAACAAGCAGCTACTGTAATTTGCTGTGGCTTTAGCTAAACGCGTACCATCTTCACTGCGAACTAAGATAGTATCGCCCACAGCAAACTCGCCATGTACTTCTCTGATCTCATCGCCACGTAAGCAACCGTCTTCACCTTCTAATGAGTCATCAAATGACCCTTCAACAACGACTTCCCCCTGCTCATTAGCGGTATGTGTCATCCAGTGAATAGAATCTTGCATTGGTTTTTCATAAGGCAAGAATACGCTACCTGGGTTTTCACCGGCTAACAAGCGAGTAAAAGTTTCTTCTTTAAAGCCATTAATAATGTAAGTTGCAATACCATGTGAAGTGGCTTTCTCTGCCGCTTCAATCTTGGTTTTCATACCACCTGTACCTACCGCACTGGTAGCACATCCTGCCATAGCATAAATAGAATCATCAATTGATTTTATTTCAGGCAATAATACGGCATCGTCATGCAGATTTGGGTTTTTATCATACAAGCCATCTACATCAGAGAAAATCATTAATGCATCTGCATCAGCGGCTGCTGCAACCATGGCTGATAAATTATCGTTATCACCCACTTTTAAATCATCTGTTGTTACTGCATCATTTTCATTAATGATAGGTAGCACGCCGTGTTCTAGCAATGTAAATACGGTTTCACGGATACTCTGGTAACGCTCACGGTCACGTAAATCACCATGAGTTAATAATAGCTGTGCTGATGGAAAATCAAAGAAACGATCCCACATGGCCATCATTTCTGTTTGCCCTGCTGCAGCCATCGCTTTTTTCATTACCACTGAACGAGGTTGGTCTGATGGAAATAAATGTGAGCCAGCCGCTACAGAACCAGATGAAACTAAAATAACCTCAATTCCACGTGCGCGACAGCGGACAATAAACTGTGCGATGGTTAATAAATAACGTGAACGACAGCCATCTTGATCGGGTGCAATTAAGGCACTGCCCACTTTAAGTACGATACGTCGCCAATTTAACTTTTGCATAAGTGCTCAACTTTCCATTTAATTTGTATTCATCACATAGATGAATGAAACCAGGTCGCCATGTTTATAAACACAGCGTCGAATTTATTTATCATTGCCCACACTTTTTACACACACGTACACCGTCTCTAAAACTAGCGTTTTAAATTGAGATGCAAAAAATAAATAGTATTAACCCAATAAATAAATCGGATCGTACTAACTAAAAAAATATAAAGTGTTGTTTATGTATCGCTGTAAAAAGCTGTGTGCGGCCTTTTTATTAACAACATACATAGAGCCTCTTAAGTCTGGTACACCAACAGATAGGGTGATGACTTAAGGACCGAGATTTAATCGCCACGATGGGGATTAAATATTGAAAGGTAATAGTTCAACTCAAACTTTTATTTATCTGCATTGAGCAAATAAACACTTTGAGCAAAACCATACCAAAGAGTACGGTAAATGATATTGTGTGTTCAAATATAACAAAACAAAGCAAAAACAATCAGTAAGAGAGTTAAGATGTTTATATCTAACATAATCTAGTATTTAAACTACAAACTTGATTAGATAACTAATTATTCGAACACGAAGTATAATACGTTAAAGTAGCTGCTTAGATCAAGGCTAAAATTCAAGCTGAATAGGTCGACACTACTAAAGCTAGTGTTTTTTGTATTAAGTATCATGCGGTTAGACTACTATAAATATGAATTATATAGACTATAAATTTGATAACATTTTAGAAAATGGCGTTAACACTAAATAAATAAGTATTATTTATTAGCTAAATTGAATTTACACGTGTATACCCACTGTATTACTGGTAGGTAACAGTTATACTTTTAAACATTATTAATATTAAGGAGTTTTTACTCTATGTCAGCAATTTATATAGCCGGTATTGCATTGTGTTCGGTGCTAGCCCAATGGGTCGCCTGGGCGTTCAGAGTACCCGCTATTCTGTTTTTGTTGCTTACTGGGCTTTTATTAGGGCCATTTAGTGGCGTATTAGACCCAGATGCCTTATTAGGCGATTTACTTTTTCCTGTGGTGTCTTTAAGCGTTGCTGTGATTTTATTTGAAGGGTCATTAACACTACATTTTCGGGAGCTTAAAGGGATCAGTAAAGTCGTAAGAAACCTCTGCTCTATTGGTATGCTTATGACCTGTGTCGTTATTAGCTTAAGTGCCTATTGGTTATTAGAGTTAAATTGGCGAGTCGCAGCAGTGCTTGGCGCTGTGCTTGTTGTAACCGGACCAACGGTTATTGCGCCACTGCTTAACTCAATGCGACCCACTCAAGATATTGACCGTATTTTACGCTGGGAAGGCATAGTCATAGACCCTATTGGCGCTTTATTTGCGGTATTAGTATTTGAAGCTGTGATGTTAGTTGGCCAAGGTGAAGTACTTAGTCACACTATAATTGCACTAGTTAAAACCGTTGGGGTTGGTTTAAGTATTGGTGTGGTTTCGGGTTGGATCACAACGCAACTGATGCGCCGCGAATGGTTGCCATTTGAGCTACATAAATTTGGCATTTTAGCGTTAGTGTTAATTAGCTTTTCGATTTCAAACCATTTAAGTCATGAGTCAGGATTATTGGCCGTGACTGTATTTGGTATTTGGTTAGCTAATCAAGATGACCTAGAAATAGATTCGGTGCTTGAGTTTAAAGAAGATCTGTCGATGATTTTGATCTCAACCTTGTTTATTTTACTCGCTGCCAGATTACAACTATCTGACTTAATGATGCTCGACAGCGATGTATTTATATTTTTAGCTATTGTGCTATTTATTGCGCGCCCGTTGTGTATTGCTATTTCAACCTTTGGCACCGATTTACCAATGAAGTCTCGCTTGGTGCTGGCTTGGATTGCGCCTCGCGGTATAGTTGCTGCAGCGGTAGGCTCTGTATTTGCGTTAAGCATGATAGAAGCCGGTGTAGCCGATGCTGAGAAAATGGTGCCATTGATATTCACGGTTATTATCGTCACTGTGGTACTGCAAAGCTTAACGGCTATCCCTGTTGCTAAGTTGCTAGGGGTGCGCCAGCCCTCCCCTAATACTATTTTAATTATTGGTGCCAACCATGTATCTCGTGCTATTGCTCGTGGTTTAAAGGAACAAAACATTCCCGTTCACTTATCAGATCCTGCTTGGGAAAACTGTAAAATGGCACGTATGGATGGTTTGCCTTGTTATTACGGTAATCCACAATCTGAGCATGCTGAACGCTATTTACCTTTAACCACTATTCGCAGTGTTTTAGCGCTTTCACCTAATCGCCATCATAACGCGTTAGGGGTGCAGTATTTTTCTCATTTATTGAATGAAAAAAATGTATTTTCACTTCGCTCATCTTCATCACATGCTAAAGCAAATAAAGACAGCGCGACGTTCTTATCACGACAAATTTTGTTTGGTGAAAACGGCGCATACGCTCGTTTAAGTAGCGTGATTGCCAAAGGCGGTAAAGTGAGTGCAACACGAATATCTGAAGAATTTAGCTGGCAGCAGTATTTAGAAATGAACTCTGAGGCGATCCCACTGTTTATTCTCAAAGGGGATAAAGACAGTGATGAAGACGCTCCAGTGAAAATGAGGCCTTTTACTAGTGACATGGAAAAGCCACCACAAGAAGGCGAGCGAGTGATTGCATTACAGCCGCCTAAAATATCGGTATTAAAAGATCCTGCCAATAACAAAGCCAAAGACAATAAAAAAGACGAGTCATAACTAAAAAAACGAGAGTGCGGCAAAAGCACTCTCGCTTTTTTACATAGGTAAGCGCGCGCGGGTAACGACACTGGCTGGCATTTTTTCAGCAAGTTTAGTTAATGCTCTCTCTATTTTTTTATGTGTCGCTTTATCAGCTACCGTGGTGTTAAACAGCCAACGATAAGCATCTTCGAAATCTCTTGGACTACCATAACCTTGATTAAACAAACCAACTAATCGTAATTGCGCTTTTAAGTTGCCTTGCGCTGACGCCTCACGTAAGTAGGTTATTGCCATGGTTTTGTCTTTTTGGACCAACCGGCCAACGTCGTAGTAGCGACCTAGTTGCTCTAATGCAGCCGCTAAGCCCTGCTCAGCCGCTTTTTTCATGTAATACACACCTAAAGCAACATCGCGCTCAACACACACTTTATAAGCGAGCATATCACCGTATAGGAATTGATATGATGGCAATGCCATTTTATTGGCTCGCGCTTCTATATCTTGCACTAACTGGCAATTATCTGCCTTTACGCGCGCTAGATGAGTGTTCTCATTAATTAAAGCTATTAACTCAGATTCAGTATACAGCGGCACAGCTGCAGGGCTTTCTTCAGCTAAGCTATTGTTTATATTAAACAAAGAAAGTGTAAATAGTGATAATGACCACACTGAGCAACGAGAAGATAAACGCATATTAACCACTTTAAAAATAAACTTACCAAATAATATACAAAGATCGTTCCACTATTAATAGCGTCACTTTTCTGCAGACATAAAAAAAGCTGCACATGGCAGCTTTTTTCAACATAAACCCAATTATGCAAATGGGCTACGAAGTATCATCGTTTCAACACGATCAGGACCTGTAGAGATAATATCAACAGGTACGCCAGTGATTTCTTCAATACGTTTGATGTAATCAATTGCCGCTTTAGGTAAGCCTTCAAGCGATGTTACACCCACTGTATTTTCAGACCAGCCAGGCATTTCTTCGTATACTGGCGTTACTTTATCGTAACCTTCAGCTGCTAATGGCGTCACGTTAGTCACAGTACCATCTTCAAGCTTATAACCAGTACAGATTTTAAGTGTTTCTAAACCATCTAAAACGTCAAGTTTAGTTAAACAAAATCCTGAAATGCTGTTGATTTGAACTGCACGGCGCATAGCCACTGCATCTAACCAACCTGTACGACGTAAACGACCTGTAGTAGCACCAAACTCATGGCCTTTGTCACCTAAATGCTTACCGACTGGGTCTTGCTTATCAAGGCCGTCGTAAAGCTCTGTAGGGAAAGGACCTGAACCTACACGTGTTGTGTACGCTTTAATGATACCTAGCACATAATCAAGGTGTAATGGGCCAAAACCCGCACCTGTAGCAACGCCACCAGCGGTGGTGTTTGAAGATGTTACATAAGGGTAAGTACCATGATCGATATCAAGTAGTGTACCTTGAGCACCTTCAAATAAGATGTTGTCACCGGCGTTACGCGTTTGATCTAAAAGCTCAGTTACATCAACTACCATTGCTTTTAAAATATCAGCAACAGCCATTGCATCATCAAACGTTTTTTGGAAGTCAACAGCGTCTACTTTGTAGTAGTTAACTAATGTGAAGTTGTGGTATTCCAATACTTCTTTTAACTTAGTAGCAAATAATTCAGGATTGAATAAATCACCAACACGTAAACCACGACGTGCTACTTTATCTTCGTACGCTGGACCGATACCACGACCCGTTGTACCGATTGGTTTATCGCCACGCGCAGTTTCGCGAGCTACATCTAATGCAACATGGAAAGGCAATATTAGCGGACATGCTTCACTGATTAAAAGACGTTCACGTACAGGTACGCCACGCTCTTCAAGCATGCCAATTTCTTTCATTAGCGCTTCTGGTGATAAAACAACACCATTACCAATCACACATTTAACATTGTCACGTAATACACCCGATGGAATAAGGTGTAGAACTGTCTTTTCACCGTCGATCACTAAAGTATGGCCTGCGTTATGACCACCTTGATAACGAACTACTAAAGATGCTTTATCTGTAAGGAGGTCAACTACCTTACCCTTACCTTCGTCACCCCATTGGGTGCCTAGTACAACAACGTTTTTACCCATTGCAAATTCACTTAGAGAAAATTAGGACGAGATTTTACCAGAAAACTAAAGCAATGTTCACCCCGTTTAGCTTATTTTTTCCTCGTGCGGGTAGTAAACATCAGTGTTTCGTTAATAATCACATAAATAACAGTCATTTATAAACTTAAAATTCAGATAACAAAAAGCCCTGCAATTGCAGGGCTTTCAAGTTTAACTAAAGCTATGATTACTGAGCTTTCGCGCCTTTCATGTATTGGAAGAAGTCGCTATCCGGTGATAACACCATCACGTCTTGCTTGCCTTTGAAAGTTTGCTTATAAGCTTCTAAAGAGCGAACAAAGCTAAAAAACTCAGGGTCTTTATTGTAAGCACTAGCGTAAATCGCAGCAGCGTCAGCATCACCTTGACCACGAACAGAACGAGCATTACGTTCGGCGTCGGCAAGCATTACTGTTACGCGACGGTCAACACCTGCACGAATTGTTTCTGCTTTTTCCTGACCTTCAGAGCGGTGCTCTTTAGCAACTGCAGTACGCTCAGCGCGCATACGTTGATAAATAGAGCTACTCACCTCTTGTGGTAAGTTAATTTGCTTAACACGCACATCAAGTACTTCAATACCCAGCTCACTAGCACTTTCAGATGCTTGTACTAACGCTTCTTCCATCAGCTCGCTACGCTCACCAGATACAATTTCACGAATAGTACGCGTACCAAAGTTAGTACGTAGGCCATTATTTACTTTTTGCTTAAGCAGTGTTTCAGCGTATTGCTTGTCACCACGTGCACGCAGGTAAAAAGAGCTAAAATCGTTTACGCGCCATTTTACAAACGAATCAACGATTAAGTCTTTTTTCTCGCTAGTTACAAAGCGATCCGGTGTGCCATCTAGTGTTTGAATACGTGCATCAATACGACGTACTTGACTAAAAAATGGGACTTTTAAGTGTAGACCTGGGCCATAAACTACTGCCTCATCGTCGCTGTCTTTTTGCACTTTACTAAATAAAAGTACAATCGCTTTTTGACCTTCAGAGACCACGAACACCGACGAAAAAGACATCACAATGGCGGCTAATAGGATTACTAAACTAAAGTTTTTCATTGCTCTTATCTCCCGTCGTTAAAGCGATCATTGTTAAAGCGATCGTTACCACTATTAACAGTGCTGTTGCGTGACGTATTTACCTTGTTACGTAAATCGTTTATATCGCTTGAGCTAGGTAAAGCAATACGTGTTGATGAACCCTGTTTTTCCATGATTTTATCAAGTGGTAAGTACATCATGTTGTTGCCGCCTTTAACATCAACCAACACTTTAGAGCTATTACCTAGCACTTCTTGCATCGTGTCTATGTATAAACGCTCACGTGTTACTTCTTTAGCTGCTTGGTATTCTGGAAGTAATTTCTCAAAACGGGCCACTTCACCTTGCGCTTCTAAAGTAATACGTTCTTGGTAACCTTCAGCTTCTTGCGTCATACGAGTCACTTGACCACGCGCACGCGGTTCAATTTCACGGGCATACGCTTCTGCTTCACGAATAAAGCGTTGCTCATCCTCTTGGGCCGCAATTGCATCATCAAACGCATCTTTAACTTCCATTGGTGGACGAGAGTCCTTGAAGTTAACGTCAGTTACGATTAAACCTAAGTTGTAAGGTTCGATGATTTGATTTAGCTCATCCCAAGTATTTTGACGTACAACTTCACGGCCGTTTGTCAGTACTTGGTCCATTTTTGAATGGCCAACAACATAACGCAGCGCACTATCTAATGCTTCTTCAAGGCTGCTGTCAGCGTTAGTGACACTAAACTTGTACAAGTAAGGGTCGATTACTCGATACTGTACTTCAAATTCAACGCTTACTACGTTTTCATCTTCGGTTAGCATAAAACCTGATGCTGATAACGAGCGAACAGCTTCGATATCGACTGGAATAACCGTTTCAACAAAGGTCATTTTCCAACGCAAGCCAGGATCTGCAATTCGGTCAAACTTACCAAATTGAAGAACGACACCGCGCTCAGCTTCTTTCACCGTATAAATACCGCTTAACGCCCATACAATTGCAGCGATAATAAGTACAAATGAAATACCGGCTCCGCCAAGTCCACCACCGCTACCATTGCCGGATTTTTTACCGCCAAATAAGCCGTTAAACTTGTTACTGAATTTACGGAACACCTCGTCTAAATCAGGTGGGCCTTGATCACGTCCGCCTTTGTTATTCCACGGATCTTTGTCATTGCCATTATTACCCGGTTCATTCCAGGCCATAGCTATACTCCATTGTTATCTAAATAAATTCGGAAATTGTGTTAAATCTAACAAATCTTCTGCGTTTCTTATACTAAAACCGACATTAATCTTGCAGTTTTTAATCTCAGCTAATAAAACTTTCAATTTCAGGGCCAAAATCTTTAATTAAACGGTTCCACTCAATCATAGGCAATCGTACATCAAGCAACCAATTACCTTGTTCATCAAACCGCTCATTGTGTACTGCACTTAAATTAAATAGTGATGCTCTTAAACGCCCATATTGTGGTGCGAGTAATAACGTTTCATTAAGCATTTGCTTAGCGAGTAAATCGCTAATAGCTTCACTAAGTAATTCACAGCCTTCGCCAGTTTTTGCAGATAGCCATACCCTTATAGGTTGGCCCTCGTCATCACGATCAATACGTGGCGTTACCTCATCCAGCGCATCAATTTTATTATAAACTAATAACTGCGGTACCTCGTCGGCTTCAATTTCTTTGAGGACTTCTTGTACCTGTTCAATATTTTCTTTTCGGCGAGGATCAGCTACATCTATCACATGCAGTTGTAAATCGGCTTCACGCGTCTCGGTCAGAGTTGCTTTAAATGCAGCCACCAAATCATGCGGTAAGTGTCGAATAAACCCTACAGTATCGGCTAAAATAACAGAACCAACATCACCAATATCGAGTTTACGCAGTGTTGGATCTAGTGTGGCGAATAGCTGATCGGCTGCATATACATCTGAATCGGTAATATAGTTAAACAGTGTTGATTTTCCGGCATTGGTATAGCCGACCAGCGACACTGTTGGAATTTCATTACGCGTACGAGCACGTCGACCTTGTTCACGCTGTACAGCCACTTTCGCTAGTCGTGCACGAATATTTTTAATACGTGCGCGCAATAAACGTCGATCGGTTTCTAACTGCGTTTCACCCGGACCACGTAAGCCTATCCCCCCTTTTTGGCGCTCAAGGTGGGTCCAACCACGAATTAAACGTGTAGACATGTGACGAAGCTGCGCCAACTCAACCTGAAGTTTACCTTCATGAGTACGGGCACGCTGAGCAAAAATATCAAGAATAAGTGTTGTTCTATCAAGTACCCGACATTGGCAAACACGCTCTAAATTGCGTTCTTGAGACGGACTCAACTGATGGTTAAAAATGACAACATCGGCATTGTGGATTTTGACAATTTCAGCTATTTCTTCCGCTTTGCCGGTACCGACAAATAACTTAGGATGTGGTGCTTGACGGCTGCCTTGCACAACCGCCAAACTACTAACACCAGCAGAAGATACCAACATTTCTAATTCATGAAGATCTTCGCGATCCCCATCTTTAGGTAGGTCGATATGGACTAAAATTGCCTGTTCGCCAGATTCATAGCGGTCAAACAAGCATTACGCTCCTAATTTAAAAGTTTCCTGGTTCAGTTTCTTCAGTGTCTTCATTTCCCTGTACACCTTGGAAGTTGACTGCGCGTGCAGGTACAACTGTTGAAATTGCATGTTTATACACCATTTGATTAACAGTGTTTTCCAGTAAAATTACAAATTGGTCAAATGACTGAATTTTACCTTGTAATTTTATGCCATTTACCAAAAAAATTGATACTGGAATGCGCTCGCGGCGTAATGCATTTAAAAATGGGTCTTGTAACGATTGGCCTTTTGCCATGTTATTATTCCTTCGTTCTAGGTGTTATTATAATTAAGTGGCTGAACTAATTTAATAAAGCTAAATTTTGTCCAGCTACTACTAGCTTAGCGAACTTACTACACGATGCAAGTTTTCTTCATCACCGGTTGTTAACCACGTAACGTCAGGCCAACTTCTTAACCACGTTAATTGACGCTTAGCCAATTGACGAGTGGCAGCAATACCGCGAAAAACCATTTCATCATGGTCTATTTCACCCGCAAGGTAATCCCACATCTGTCTATAACCTACACAACGAATAGAAGGCATATTGGGATGTAAATCCTCACGTAGATATAGGGTCGAAACTTCTTTTTCAAACCCCTGTTCAATCATTATTTTAAACCTTTCTGCAATTCGCTGATGTAACTCTTTACGATCATCTGGAGCAATAGCAAATTGATGAAAAGTATAAGGTAAAGGTGGCTGTTTTTGCTTTTGCAATTCAGTCATTGTTTTACCTGTTATACGGTAAACCTCTAAAGCGCGATTAATTCGTTGTGAATCATTTTCACTCATCTTTTTCGCAGCTTGTGGATCTACTTTTAATAGCTCTTGATATAAATGTGGCCAACCGTACTGTTTCGCCTGTACTTCAAGCTCAGCTCTTATCTGCTCATCAGCCTCTGGTAGAGGGGATAACCCATCAATAAGGGCTTTAAAGTACATCATTGTACCTCCAACCAGTACAGGCACTTTACCTTGTTGATGAAATTTATCAATTTTTTCTATCGCATCGCGTCTAAAATCAGCTACTGAATAGGTTTCGCTTGGGTCGAGTAAATCAATTAAGTGATGGGGAGCACGTGCTAGTTCGTCGGCATCCGGTTTAGCGGTACCAATATCCATACCTTTATAAACCAGTGCCGAATCAACGCTGATAATTTCAGTATTTAAATGCTCACACAGTGAAATTGCCAATGCTGTTTTACCAGCAGCGGTGGGGCCCATTAAAAATATGACCGGTAAATTACTCAACACGAATACCCTAATTAAATTGCGCTAGATAAGACTTTAGATCTATTTTAACTGCTTTTTCACGTAAACGTTCAATTGTTTGCGCATTATTTTGTAAGCGAGTTTGCTGTAATGCAAAGGCTTTACTGGCATAGAACCGTGTAGGTATTACATTTACCTGCCACGCTAGCCACTGATCAATACTTTCTAACTGAGCTTTACACCCATCAAGTAAGGCATCGACTGCGGCACTCACGTCAAGTAAGTACAAGCAAACAGGCAACTTCTTAACCATAACAAATTGTTTTTCAATTAAAAGTTCAAAGCCAAGCAAAGTAAACCATGATTGTTGCGTAGCCAGCAGTTCGATATCTTGTTTTGAGACATTGACCCGTACGGGTAATAACAATGCTTTGCCCTCAAGGCTGCCTTGCTCTTTAATTTGTGCAAGCCAATCATCCGCTAGCGCATATTTAAAGTGTGAACAATAAAGTTGGTTTTCATCATTAAACACACAAGCGCCCTGTTCAATGGTTATTATATCGACAGTACGAAGCGCTGTATCTGATACTTGAGTCTCACCTGATTGCACAAATGGTGCTGGATTATCAAAGTGATGTGCTTGCTGCTCACTCACACCTTGATAAAACGCATTTACGTCATGGTAATTTCGACTTTCAGCACGTTGTTGATTACCTGCACCTTGAGTTGCACCACTATAAGTTGTGCTATGCGCTGAAGATGACCGACTAGGCTGTAATGACGACTTAGGGTAATCAAACGGTTCACTACTGGTAGTAGTGTGTGCATTAAATGCAGCCACTGGTGGGCTATTATCATTAGCTTCACTGGAGTTTGAAAACTCAGCTTGCAGGGGCACAACAACTTGTTTTATCGCTTGCAAAATAAAGTCGTGTACTAAGCGCCCTTGATGAAAGCGCACCTCATGTTTAGCAGGATGAACGTTTACATCCACTTGACGTGGATCTATATCAATATAAATCACAAACCCGGGTAACTCTTGCTCACCGCTGACTTCTTCAAATGCTTGGCGAATAGCGTGCAAAATAAGTTTATCGCGCATCATACGATTATTTACATAGGTGTACTGTGTGGTATTGGCCGAGCCAACCGGCAGCACCCAGCCATGTAGTTGCAGCCCTGCTTCACCTGATTGAATATGCAGTCCCTGTTCTGCAAACGCTTTACCCGCCACTTGGGCAACTCGTGTAATCGCTTGAGCAGGATCGGTTTTAGCGCGATACTGCCGCACCACTTTTTCGTTATGGGTTAACGTAATTGATACGTCAAAACGACTCAGCGCAATCCGCTTTATAAGCTCATCAATATGGCTAAACTCAGTTTTTTCGGTACGTAAAAACTTACGCCGTGCTGGGGTATTAAAAAATAAATCTTTTACTTCAATTGTGGTACCGCTGGGATGTGCCACAGGCTTTACCTCTACGGCCATATCTCTGCCTTGCGCAAAGGCTTGCCAAGCGGCCTCTTGCTGTTCGGGCTTAGAGCTTAAGGTTAAGCGAGATACCGAGCTAATAGACGCGAGAGCTTCGCCTCTAAAGCCTAAAGAGCAAATATTTTCTAAGTCATCGAGCGACTTTAGTTTACTGGTAGCATGGCGAGAAAGCGCTAATGTGAGCTCCTCTTTTGCAATGCCTGAACCATTATCACGAATTCGAATCAGCTTATGACCACCGCGTTCAATATCTATTTGAATACGTGTCGCACCTGCATCTAGGCTATTTTCTACTAACTCTTTAACCACCGACGCGGGACGCTCAACAACTTCACCCGCCGCAATTTGGTTTGCCAAGCGCGCAGGTAATATTTCAATACTCATAAAAACCTTAAATGTTGTGCGCTTTTAAAATTAACTCTGAGGAATATCAAGTTCCTGGCCAATAAATAGCGTATTTGAACTGAGCTTATTAACCTGTTTTATTTTACTGATACTAACGCCATATCGTCCTGCCAGCATACTCAGTGACTCCCCTGGACGTACCTTGTGCTTTGTTGGGTATTGAGACTTTAATGACGCAAACAGTGAGTCGTCAGGCGGGTTGCGTAAATAGTAATTTTTAATTGAGGTAAACATCGCTTTTGCCAAACGCTCTTGGTGATTGGCGCTTTTTAGTAGTCGTTCTTCACGAGGGTTAGAGATAAACCCAGTTTCAACCAAAATAGACGGAATATCTGGCGACTTCAATACTGCAAGGCTGGCATGTTGCGGTGCCTTTTTGTGCATTTTTGCTACTTTTTTTAATTCTTTTATCACTTCATCTGCAACACTTAGCCCTGTTTTCATGGAATGATCCATCGACATATCAAGCAAGGCTTGTGCTAAGTACTTTTCATTTGCAGCATCTTTAATTACATCGGCAGCACCGCCAAGTAACTCTGAGTGTTTTTCTTTATCCTCAATCCATTTACCAATTTCCGAATTGGCACGTCGCAGCGACAACACCCATACAGAAGCACCATTGGGTCCCGGACTGGTAAACGCATCTGCATGAATAGAGACAAAAAAATCGGCTTTTTTCTGGCGAGCGCGATTAGTTCGTGTATTAAGTTTAACAAAGTAATCGCCACTGCGAACCATACGCGAAATCATACCGCGCTCAGCATCAATCATGCGCTCTAAACGCTTGGCAATTTGCAAAGTGATGTCTTTTTCGTAAGTACCTGATGGGCCAATGGAACCTGGGTCTTCACCACCATGGCCTGCATCAATAGCAATTACAATATCGCGCTCTTGGCTTAACTGGCGTTTTTTAGCCGCCGTTTGTGCCGGACTAACCGCCCCTTTTGATTGGCTTTTGTCGTATAAGTCGACCACCAACCTGTTTTTATAAGGGCCTGTGGGGGCAAGTGCAAATATAACCGGTTTAACTGGCCCATTTAATTCAAACACTAAACGCACGCTGCGTTTATTTTTAGGTTTTGAATAACGTAACTTGCTAACAATTTGGTGTTTTGGTGGCACACCTGGCAATGTTTTTAATTCATCAGTGTTTTCTAAATCAACCACTAAACGGCTTGGATTTTTTAGCATAAAGTAACTGAAGTCGGGTTTATCATCGAGATCAAACACCACCCGAGTGCTATCAGGTGATGGCCAGACACGCACACTATTAATAGTGTTTTGCGCCCACAATGGCAAGCTCACTGTAAAAACCATGAGGTAAATAAAAAGTTTAACTAAACCACGACTCATTTTGATAATCACTGCCTTAACTATTTTATTATCTATTATTTAGTTTTTTGACAATTGCTACACCACGCTCACTCGCACTGTTAATAACAATTTTACGCTCATCACCTACATAACTTAGCGTAGCATTTAGATCGGGAACAGGAATAAATTCTCCGCCTTTTTCCGGCCACTCAACTATACAAGTTGCCGTTTCTGAAAAATAATCGCGAATCCCCATAAATTCAAGCTCTTCTGGGTCACCTAATCGATATAAGTCAAAATGATAAACATTGCCACGCACAAGCTCGTAGGGTTCGACAAGTGTATAGGTGGGACTTTTAACCTTACCTGTATGACCAAAACCTTGCACTATACCGCGAGTAAATGTCGTTTTACCGGCCCCTAAGTCACCATGCAAATAAATAACTGCGCCCTGCTCTATTATGGCAGCTAATTTATTACCCATAGCAACAGTGGCATTTTCATCGACTAAATGAAAATTAAAACTACACGACATGATTACCTCAAAATTTACGAAAAGCGCATATTTGTTAATCATACCAGATTATTTATTTAAGGTGATACTGCCTCTTTTTTAAAGATAAAAAAACCGGCTTAAGCCGGTTTTTAATTAGCATGGACTTTACAGTCCTAATTTCTTCTCAAGGTAGTGGATATTTGTGCCACCATTTTTGAAGTTTTCATCTGCAAGAATACGTTTATGCAGTGGCGTATTGGTTTTAATACCATCGATAACGAGTTCATTAAGCGCATTACGTGCTCGGGCGATAGCGACATCACGGTTTTCACCGTAAGTGATCAGCTTACCAATCATAGAATCGTAATGTGGAGGAACAGTGTAGTCAGCGTAAATATGACTGTCCCAACGAATACCTAAACCACCAGCTGGATGAAAACGGGTAATCTTACCTGGCGATGGAATAAAGGTTTCTGGGTCTTCAGCATTAATACGACACTCAATAGCATGGCCACGAATAACCACATCTTCTTGAGTGAATGACAAAGGCTGACCAGCGGCAATTTTTAACTGCTCTTTGATTAAATCAACACCAGTAACCATTTCAGTTACAGGGTGCTCAACCTGAATACGGGTATTCATTTCAATGAAGTAAAATTCACCGTTCTCGTATAAAAACTCAAACGTACCCGCACCACGATAACCAATTTCAATACATGCGCGAGTACAACGCTCACCAATGAACTTACGTACTTCTGCAGTAATCCCTGGTGCTGGTGCTTCTTCAACTACTTTTTGGTGACGACGCTGCATTGAACAATCACGCTCACCTAAGTGAACCGCATTGCCTTGACCGTCTGCCAATACTTGTACTTCAATGTGACGTGGGTTTTCAAGGAATTTCTCCATGTAAACCATGCTGTTGCCAAAGAACTGCTTTGCTTCTTGTTGCGTAAGCGAAATTGAATTGATTAACTCAGCTTCGTTGCGAACAACACGCATACCGCGGCCACCGCCGCCGCCAGCTGCTTTAATAATTACCGGGTAACCAATACGCTTAGCAATTTGCATGTTGCGTTCTTTATCATCCGATACCGGACCATCAGAGCCAGGTACACAAGGAACACCCGCTTTGCGCATCGCTTCGATTGCCGATACTTTATCGCCCATTAGACGAATAGTATCGCCACGAGGACCGATAAAAACAAAGCCACTTTGCTCAACTTGGTCTGCAAAGTCTGCATTTTCAGCAAGAAAACCATAACCAGGATGGATAGCGACCGCATCAGTAATTTCTGCTGCGGCAATAATGCGTGGAATGTCTAAGTAACTTTCAGTTGCTGCTGGTTTACCAATACAGATGGTTTCATCTGCTAGTAATACGTGCTTAAGATCGCGATCCGCCGTTGAATGCACAGCAACCGTTTTGATCCCAAGCTCTTTGCAGGCGCGCAATATACGAAGTGCAATTTCACCTCGGTTTGCAATGACTACTTTATCTAACATGAGAGTTGGCCTTTTACGTTGCGCTATTATTCAATGATGAATAAAGGTTGATCAAATTCTACTGGCTCGCCGTTTTCTACTAAGATAGCTTTTACTGTACCGGCTTTATCTGACTCAATTTGGTTCATCATTTTCATTGCTTCAACGATACATAGCGTGTCGCCAACTTTAACCTGAGAGCCCACTTCAACATATGCTGGTGCTTCTGGAGAAGCTGCTGCATAAAAAGAACCTACCATAGGTGATTTAACTTGATGACCTGTAGGGCCTGCAGGTGCTTCAGACTCTACGGCTGCAGGTGCTGATGGTGCAGCCGCGGCTGGAGCAGGTGCTGCTGGGGCGTATTGCTGAGGTGCGAATTGCGCATACGCAGGACCGGCACTCATGTTATTACGGTTAATACGTACTGATTCTTCACCTTCAGTGATTTCTAGTTCTGCAATACCTGATTCTTCTACTAATTCAATTAGTTTTTTGATCTTGCGAATATCCATAAACGGCCCGCCTATTAGTTTGTTAGTTTAAATTTAGTTTGAGTTTTGCAATCGGCTCACTGCTGCATTTAAAGCAGCGTGATAACCCATTGCACCTAATCCACAAATAACGCCTTGCGCCACATCAGAAAAATAAGAATGATGGCGAAACGTTTCACGTGCATGCACATTACTTAAGTGCACTTCAAAAAACGGAATATCAACGCTTAGCAATGCATCACGTAATGCGACGCTTGTGTGCGTAAATGCTGCAGGGTTAATTATTATGTAATCAACCGCTTGCCAAGCATCATGAATGCGTTCAATGAGCGCTTGTTCACTATTACTTTGAAAATGCGTTAACTCCACACCTAAACTGTTAGCAGCGCTGTTTAACTCGCTCACAATATGCTCTAAAGAATGCGAACCGTACTTATCAGGTTCACGCTTTCCTAGCATGTTTAAATTTGGGCCATTTATAACTAAAATCTTTAATTTTGCAGCCATAATACGCGATATATCCTATAAGTAATGAGTTAAGCGGTTACCAACTAGTTTTTCTCTAAAAAGTAAGCAGAAAAAAGTAAGATAGCAACAATTTCTCACGTTAACCAACTATTATAGTGATTTCGAAGTAAATAGCAGCAAAATACTGGTCTAATCTCTATTTCGGGGACTATCTTAAGGGGAGAATAGTGGCACAACATTACCAATCATGTTGTGCCATAAAGAATGGTTATTCAGCGCTGGCACGCACTGCAGCTAGGTGCTTAGCAAAATCATCTGCATTTAAAAAGCCAGTTACACGTTGTGTACTTAACTCTTCACCTTGAGTATTGAAGAATAAAATACTCGGTAAACCAAACACTGAATATGCTTCCATTAGCTCAATTGTTTCATTATCGCTTTGGGTTAAGTCAATTTGAATCAGTTGATAATGGCTAAACTCACTTTGCACTTGCGGGTCAGGAAATGTGTAATGCTCAAACTCTTTACACGCTACACACCAGTCAGCGTATAAGTCCACCATTACCATACGACCCTCACTATTTGCTTGTGAAACTGCTTGCTTCAACTCGGCTAAGTTAGCAACGTGCTTAAACTCATTGCTTTGCGTGGTTGTTTGCAAGCTCACGTTTTGTGTTGGAAAAAAATAATTTTTGGTTAAATTAAAGCCCGTAAGCACTAATAAAACAGCAATAACCCACAATAAGGTTTTTAATTTACCTTGTGCTTGGGCGCTTTGCCAATGATGAAAATAAAGCGCTGTGGCGATAGCTAATAGACCTGCTAATAGTAAAATTATCTCGATATCGATAATTCGCTCTAACAAAATAAGTGGCACAACTAACATAATAAAACCAAATAAGGTTTTAACTTGTTCCATCCATCCGCCAGCTTTCGGTAATAACTTACCTCCCGATGTACCAAGGAGTAACAACGGTAAACCCATTCCTAGGCTAAGTACATAAAGCGTTAGTCCACCCACTAAGTAATCGCCGCTTTGTGCCACAAATAATAATGCGGCTGATAAAGGCGCAGTGGTACAAGGTGATGCAATAAGCCCTGATAAAACCCCCATCAGGAATACCCCAATGTAGTTACCGCCTTTTTGGTTGTTACTCACTTGGGTTAGCTTGTTCATCATGCCGCTGGGTAACTTTATTTCGTACCAACCGAACATCGACATAGCCAACAACACAAACAATAAGCTAAAACTTATCAATACATATGGGTGCTGTAAGTAACCTTGTACTTGGCCGCCTAATGCAGCAACCACTAACCCCAATGCGGCATAGGTAACCGCCATACCTTGAATATAAACAAATGATAGGGCAAATGCTTTTTTGGTAGACAGGTTCTTTTGACCCGCAATTAAGCTAGATAAAATAGGAAACATCGGAAATACACAAGGTGTAAATGCCAAACCTACGCCCACAACAAAAAATATAGCTAAATTAACCATTAAGCTTTGGCTGGCTAACTGCTCTGTAAAGGTGAGCTCTTTCTCGGGTGTTGCTGTAGTAACAGGTTTTTCTACAGGTTGGCTAAGTGCCGCAAATGCACTACTTGCTGCTGTATTTTCATTAGTATTAGTTTCACTTGCCAGTACACTTAATGGAATGCTGATGATTTCAGGTGGATAACACAGCCCTGCTTTTGCACAACCTTGATAACGCACCTTAACAACGCCATCTTCACTGATATTACTCAACTTGCTAATAACGCTGATAGAATTAAAAAACACCTCAGTTTTGCCAAAAAACTCATCTTCAATTATTTCACCAGAGCCCAACTCAGGCACGTCAATGCTGGCACCTTTGGCAATAATTTCTATTTTGTCTTTATATAGATAATAGTCATCAGCGATATCCCAACCAACAAATAACGTACTGCCTTGCTGGTCAAAATCAAATACAAACGCTTCATTGACTGGTAAAAATGTATGTTGAGTAGGTTTTAGAAAATCCTCAAGGGTATTTTGTGTTGCCCAAGCAGGCGCCATTAAAACGCCTAATAAAAAAAATAAAATAAAGCGCATTAATGAAGCACCTCATCCATCCAATTAAAGTAAGCCAAGTTACCCGTTGCCACATCAACAACTTGTATTTCTGGTACTTCGTAGCTGTGAAGATCTTTCAAGGTTAAAAATACATCGTTCATTTTGTCAGCTTTGGTTTTAATTAGTAGCTTCACTTCTGTTGCTTCAGCTACTTCACCTTCCCATATGTAAATAGAACTCATGGCCGGTAAAATATTTACACAAGCGGCTAGTTTCTTTTCTATTAGCGCCATAGCTAATAAACGGGCTTCATCGTTATCTTTGCAAGTGGTAAAAATAAGTTTAAATTGCGTTGTCATAGTGAACCTTTACTTGTTTACGGGGGTCTAGCCCCATAGTAGCTGATAGCGGGTGTAATGTGTAGACACGAACTCTGTCTACATTTTGGGTCTTTGTAGTAAATTGATTTAGACCCGCCACCTGTAACTTTACTAACATTAAAGTTTATTACTTACTCTTATTAGCTTGAAAATAGACCCGACAACCCTCACTTATATTTCATTAGCACCTTAATAAGTGTCATTTTTTTAGAGAGTCTTATGTTTAGAATTTTATTTTTGCTGTTTATCATCATCCCAATTATTGAAATTGCCTTACTAATTCAGGTTAGCGACGTGATAGGTGGCTTCGCAACAATTGCTTTAGTGGTACTAACCGCGATTGTGGGTGCGAAAATGGTGAAACAGCAAGGAATGGGCGCACTACAAAACGTACAAGTGCAAATGGCTCAAGGGCAAATGCCGGCTAAAGAGTTGTTTACGGGTATTTGTGTGATTATTGCTGGCGTACTTTTACTAACACCCGGCATTATGACGGATGTATTTGGCCTACTGCTTCTTACTCCAGCTATTCGCAATAAATTAGCCGCAGGGCTTGCCAGCCAAGCAACGGTGAGAATGAGCGCTAGTATGCATCAAACAGGTACTTCAGGATTTTCACAACCTCATCAATCAATGCATCATGAGCAAGATGAAAACCGTCCCAATACTATAGATGGTGAATACGAGCGAAAAGATTAAAAATTTATCATTTTTTCTCTTGGAATTTTTCACTCTACCCCCATTAATGAAAGCAAATTAGATACACTTTTTTCTGTACTGTTCAGAAACTGTTAGGAGAACTAAAAACATGAACATTCGTCCTTTACAAGATCGCGTAATCATCAAGCGTCTAGAAGAAGAAACCAAGTCTGCTGGCGGTATTGTATTAACTGGCTCTGCAGCTGAAAAATCAACTCGTGGAGAAGTTGTTGCCGTAGGTAATGGTCGCGTTTTAGAAAACGGTGACGTTCGCGCGTTAGAAGTGAAAGCCGGTGACACTGTGTTATTTGGCTCATATGTTGAAAAAACTGAAAAGATCGAAGGTCAAGAATACCTGATCATGCGTGAAGATAATATTTTAGGCATTGTAGGCTAAACCTACTTTTCGTTTAACACACATTTTAAGAATTTAGAGGAAATTAAACATGGCAGCAAAAGAAGTACTGTTTGCAGGCGACGCACGTGCAAAAATGCTAACTGGCGTAAACATTTTAGCAAACGCAGTAAAAGTAACATTGGGCCCTAAAGGTCGTAACGTTGTACTAGACAAATCATTTGGCTCTCCTGTAATCACTAAAGATGGTGTATCTGTAGCTAAAGAAATCGAACTTGAAGACAAGTTTGAAAACATGGGCGCACAAATGGTTAAAGAAGTAGCGTCTAAAGCAAATGATGCTGCTGGTGACGGTACCACTACCGCAACCGTGCTTGCTCAATCTATTGTTAACGAAGGTCTTAAAGCGGTTGCTGCGGGTATGAACCCAATGGATCTTAAGCGCGGTATTGATAAAGCAATCATTGCTGCAACAGCAGAACTTAAAGCTCTTTCGGTTCCATGTTCTGATACTAAAGCAATTGCACAAGTAGGTACTATTTCAGCTAACTCTGATAAAGAGATTGGTGAAATCATTGCTGATGCAATGGAAAAAGTAGGCCGTAATACTGGTGTTATCACGGTTGAAGAAGGTCAATCACTTGAAAACGAACTAGATGTTGTAGAAGGCATGCAGTTTGACCGTGGTTACTTATCTCCATACTTCATCAACAACGCTGAAAAAGGCGCAGTTGAACTAGATAACCCATTTATCTTACTTGTAGATAAAAAAATATCTAACATTCGTGAATTATTACCAACATTAGAAGCGGTTGCAAAAGCAAGCAAGCCTCTACTAATCATCGCAGAAGACCTTGAAGGTGAAGCGTTAGCGACACTAGTAGTGAATAACATGCGTGGTATTGTAAAAGTATCAGCGGTTAAAGCACCTGGCTTTGGCGATCGTCGTAAAGCAATGCTACAGGATATCGCGGTATTAACTGGCGGTACTGTAATTTCTGAAGAAATCGGCCTTGAACTTGAAAAAGCAACAGTTGAAGACTTAGGTACAGCTAAGCGCGTAGTAATCACTAAAGATGATACAACAATCATTGATGGTGCTGGTGAAGAAGACGGTATCAACGGTCGTGTTGCTCAAATCAAAGCACAAATTGAAGAAGCGACTTCAGACTACGATAAAGAAAAGCTACAAGAGCGCATGGCTAAGTTAGCTGGCGGTGTTGCTGTAATCAAAGTAGGTGCCGCTACTGAAATTGAAATGAAAGAGAAAAAAGACCGTGTTGAAGATGCATTACATGCAACTCGCGCAGCGGTTGAAGAAGGTGTAGTACCAGGTGGTGGTGTTGCATTAGTACGTGCTGCTAGCAAGCTAGTTGAGCTACTTGGCGACAATGAAGACCAAAACCACGGTATTAAAGTGGCACTTCGTGCGATGGAAGCACCACTTCGTCAAATCGTTACAAACGCAGGCGATGAAGCATCAGTTGTTATTAACGCAGTTAAAGGCGGAGAAGGTAACTACGGTTACAATGCAGCCACTGGCGAATACAGCGACATGATTGAAATGGGTATCCTAGATCCAACGAAAGTAACGCGCTCTGCATTACAATTTGCAGGATCGATTGCTGGTCTAATGATCACTACAGAGGCTATGGTTGCTGAAATTCCTAAAGAAGAAGCAGCTGGTGCACCTGATATGGGTGGCATGGGCGGCATGGGTGGAATGGGCGGCATGATGTAATCATCTAGCTCATATACTATAGCATCCTAAGAAGCCCGCAAGGCTATGTTTTGCGGGCTTTTTTGTTGACTTCACTTCCTATTACATCCGATAATATTTTACTACTTCCAAAAATAACAAGGTATTAATGAGGGGTATCACTGAAATATTCAGTTTAATTTTATTCATATTTAATATGTATATCCCTCATAAAGTACCCTACACAAGAGATGTAAATGCCGTTAACTGCACAAGAAGTAAAAAATATATCCTGCCCTAAAGACAAAACACAGATAAAAAAATCAGATGGTAACAACCTGTTTTTACTAGTAAAAAACAACGACTCAAAACTATGGCGGCTCAGATTTAGATATGCAGGAAAGCACCAAGAAATGGCGCTTGGAAAATACCCCTCCATATCACTCAGCGAAGCTAGAAGGTTGGCCGAAGAAGCAAGAGCATCTTTAATCAATGGTATTAACCCCATGGATGAAAGGCGAGAACGAAAACGCACAACAGAGGCAACTAAAGACAAATTATTTTCAACCATTGCAATAAAGTGGTGGGAACAACAGAAAGGTTCTTGGTCAGAGGATCACGAGAAAAGAATTAAGCGCTGGTTGCTGGTGGACTCTAAAAATTTAGGTAGTCTTCACATCGATAACATTGACGCAGGGCATATTACTGAGCTTATGTTAGCAATTGAAGCAGCTGGAACACCCAGAAAAGCACCAAATATACTTGCAGTAATAAATCGTGTGTTTGGTTATGCGTTAGCACACAGATTAACACGAAATAATCCAGCACAAGGTCTACCTCTCACCGATATACTGAAACCCTTACCAAAAGTAAAACATAGAGCGGCAATCGTTAAGCCTAATGAACTTGCCCAATTAATTAGAGATATAGATACAACGGAGTCTGGCAATTACTGTACTGTTGAAGCGCTTAAATTAATACCTAGAGTATTCTTAAGACCAACTGAGATTAGAAACCTAAAGTGGGAATACGTTGACTTTGAAGATGCCCTAATAAGGATACCAGCCGAAGAAATGAAACGCGAGCGAGAGCACATTGTGCCGATGTCAAAGCAAGTCATAAAACACTTAAAAGAAGTTAAAACAGTTACAGGCTACTCCAAGCTGGTATTTCCTAACCAAAGAGATAGCAGCAAACCTATGAGTAAAAATGTATTAACTAATCGTCTGCGAGATTTAGGTTACCCTGCCGATGTAATGTCAGCTCATGGCTTTAGAAGTACAGCATCAACCATCCTGCATGAAAAAGGCTGGAACCACGATGTAATTGAAGCACAGCTGGCTCATTTAACAGGTTCAGCGACATCAAGAGCATATAACCGTTCGCTTTATATAGCAGATAGAAAAAAATTAATGCAAGAATGGGCAAACTATTTAGATCAACTGTCTAGTGTAAAATAATAATGGTACATAAAAGCAATGAAAAAAACAGATAAGTTAAGAGAGTGGCTCTCACTTGAAAACGCAGCTGCGCGTATTTCCAAAGAAATTAATGAAGATACAACTATCAATGATTTATATCGACTAGCACTCGATGGTCACTTAAAGCTGTCTATGTATTTTGTAAATGATGGGTATGGTATTGAGGGTGAGTTGGGGGAAGTCGACGAGACTGAGAAGCAGTTACCTCAGCAAAAATTTAATACCGAGAATCGTACTATTCAAAGTATGGCTGGTATTTGGGATTTAACAATGCAAGGCCAAGAGGCTTTTGAAATAAAAGAGTATTATGAACAAAGCAATTCAGGAGTCAGTGTAAAAAATCGTAGTGAAAATGGTATTTTAGTACAACAAGATGGCGTCACTTGTAAGCTTTATAAATACTTTGACTACGAGAAAATATGTAGTCCTGAATACAACAAATCAGAAGAGCGGAAGCGTGCCCTTGCGGAAGAGCCTGCTAGAATTTTTGAAACTCTTCCCTATGTCCTTGAGCAACAGGTTCGAGCTTGTAAACATGGCATACAATATGTGCCTTGTATCAAACTTTCTGATGCTGGTTGCGTTTTGATTATAAAAAACCGTGAAATCTCTCGCTTTATCCAATTAATAGAAAATAAGCCGCAAGAAGAAAAACCACTTACGCCTAAAGAGCGCACTACAAAAAACATTCTAATAGGGGCACTGTTGAAAGAGTTAGGTATAACCCCTCCTTATAAAGCTTCCGCCCCCGTTATTAAGTTAATTGTTGAAAAATATGGTAAAACTATCGCTGATAACACCGTTCGCGCAACTCTACAAGAACTTGCTGAACATATAGATTAACTCCCCTTTATAAAAATTAAAAAACGCAATTGAAACTTTGCTTTCTTCAATTGCGTTTTTAGACCCCTCCAATCAAATAACCTTCTAATCATCCTAGAAACGATTAAAAGGTTCCATTATGTGCAATAAAATAATTCGCTTACCTGAAGTTAAAAATAAAACTGGTCTATCTCGCAGTACCATTTACTTGAGTATGGCAAAAGGTACTTTTCCTAAAACTATTTCACTAAGTGAGCGAGCTGTTGGCTGGCTTGATTCAGACATTGAGCAATGGCTTGATTCAGACATTGAGCAATGGCTTGATAAGCGTATCGCTGCATCTAAGGTGACTAACAATGAGTCGTCGTAACAACCCCAATCGCATCAAAATCCATCGTAGCTATACAGTAATTGATGTTAGTGAAGCATTAGGAGTTCATCCTAAAACTGTACGTAATTGGATTCGTGCTGGCCTGCCTGTAATTGATGATAGGCGCCCACTTTTAATTCATGGCAGTGACTTGAAAGTTTATTTAAAACAGAAGCGAAAAACTTACATGTACAAATGTGAAATACATGAAATTTACTGCTTCAAATGTAAAGAACCTAAAAACCCAAATATGGAATCAATTAGATTTATATCAAAACCTGCGGGGATGGCGCAGATGTCTGGCTACTGTCAAGAATGCGGTTGCCAAGCAAATAAATATGTTTCTTGGCGTAATGTGAATCAAATTTGGCTTGAACTCGAGGGTAAATTACCGATAGCTGAAAAACACTTAATCCTGAGAGAAGAAGCTCTCTTAAATTATCCTTTCGATATGGTATTTAATGATGAAAAAAAGTAACGCTAACAATGCTCGAATTCTGTACGAATACAATAAGTATTTGGTGGATGCAAAACGCCAAGATCAATCAACTGTTGACGGTGCAATGAAATCAATTAATCGCTTTGAAGAATATACAGGGTACCTCGATTTTAATAAGTTTAGGGCAAAGCATGCCATTGGGTTTAAGAAGGATCTTCTTGCTCAAAAATCAACAGTGACTGGTGAGGTATTAAGTAAAGCAACAGTGCTTACGGCAACACGCCACCTGAAAATGTTTTTTCATTTTTTAGTTACACAAAAAGGTTATAGAGCAAAAATCAACTACAGCGATATTGAATATTTCAATTTATCTGAAAAAGATACTCGCATAGCTAATACAAAACGAAAAAGAAATGTGGCTAAAATTGAGCAAGTTATTCAGACATTAGAAGCAATGCCATCTAGTACGGAGATTGAGATGCGTGAAAGAGCTTTAATTGCTTTTATTATCTTAACTGGTGCGCGAGACAGTGCAGTTGCTTCAGCTAAAATTAAACATATTGATATTGAAGAGCAAAGCTTTTATCAGGATGCTAGAGATGTAAATACCAAATATAGTAAAACCTTTACGACTTACTTTTTCCCTGTGGGTGAGCTGCCAACAAGAATTTTGACTGACTGGATTGGGTATTTAATCAATGAGCTTGGATACAAACAAAATGACCCGCTGTTTCCAAAAACTAAGTTAGCACACAATAAAAACCAGCAATTTGAAGCCGTCGGGTTACTAAAAGAACATTGGAGTAATGCAACCCCTATTCGTAAGGTCTTTAAGCAAGCTTTTGAAGCTGTTGGTTTACCCTACTTTAATCCTCATAGCTTCCGCAACACTCTAGTTAGGCTAGGTGAAAACCTTTGCCTTACTCCTGAGGAATTTAAAGCATGGAGCCAAAATTTAGGGCACGAAAGCGTTTTAACCAGTTTTTACAGTTATGGTGATGTTCCCGATTATAAACAAGCAGAGCTACTGCGTAAATTAGCCAAACCAGCTGAAAGTATCTCCCCTGATATGGAAGAACAATTTAATCAATTTCAGGCCTTTCAGAGAATGATGGCTCAACAATAAAGTCTATCTATTTAATCTTATTAGCTGGTATCAATAAATATTCGTATATTGATACCAGTTTTCTATATATAATTAAGTATCATTAAAATAGGGTTTTTACTTTATGATGCTTAAAGTATATGATACCCCAATAATTGATACCTACCATAAAGTGAATTCCCTATGCGTACCTTTTCCTATTGTCGTGTTTCTACAACAGAGCAAACAACTGAGAATCAAATTATCGCTATTCGTCAAAAAGGTTACGAAGTGAATGATGCTCGCATTATCAGTGAAACAGTCTCTGGCTCTGTTGAAGCAATGAAGCGTGAGAAGTTCAAGATGCTGATCAATCATCAAATGGAAAGCGGCGATATGCTGGTGGTTTTAAAACTAGACCGCTTGGGTCGCGACAACATTGACGTTCAGAATACAATTAACATACTAACCGATAAAGGTATTAAAGTTGCGTGCCTCGACTTACCTGTTTCAGACCTATCAAGCGCTGAAGGTAAACTAATGTTACAAATGTTTTCAGCTTTTGCTGAGTTTGAAAGAAATAGGATTAGAGAGCGAACAAAAGAAGGCCTTGAACGAGCAAAAGCTCAAGGTAAAAAACTGGGAAGACCTGAAGCTCTCGCTACAACAAATTCAGTTCAATCAAAAAAAGCAGAAGGTTTATCTCAATCTAAAACAGCTGAAGTGTTAGGATTGGGGATTGCGACGGTGAAGAGGCATTGGAATAAAGTGTAGCGGTTAAGCCACATTGAAGCTTGTTTTATTGTCACTACTTGTTTCAGAGCATAAAGCGAGATAGATAAGTGGGTTATTTAACTCTAAGTTTGAGGTCAAAATAAAGTTATTACAATACTAAGTGTTTTAAATGCTCGCTAAAATATACATCTAAAGATTCGTATTTTAATAGATAGGATTTATACGTGGTAACATTACCCACTTGAATCTACTGGAGTGGATGATGCTAAGTTTTTGTAGCTAGACCAATTAACTACAGCTTCACTGCCTATACAAAAAGTACGATGTGGCCAAACAAGTATAACAACAATTTTACCAAGGTGTTGTGCCACTGTTTGATACATATTTTATTTTAATTATTTCAAACAGCTGATTAAGTTAATTATACTTGCACTATTAACTTAATAATATGCTTCAGGTTTAGCAAATGAAGTGGCGAGAAGGTAGCTATAGGCATTATCATGAATAAATATAATTTTGTTGACCTACTCTCCGGTTGTGGAGGTACAGCATTAGGAATGGAAAAAGCTGGCCTTGAAAGTATTTTATTGAATGATATAAATAATTTTGCTTGTAAGACTCTTCGCCGTAACAGACCTTATTGGAACATTGTAGAGGGAGATATTTCCGAAGTTGATTTTTCTAAAATACCACAGGATATTGACGTATTAACTGCAAGTTTTCCTGTCCAAGCTTTCTCTATAGCGAAAAAAACACCAAGCATTGAAAAGACTCGAGAAACTATATTTTTTCAAGTGGCTAGAGCTATCAAAGAGCTTCACCCAAAAGTTTTTATACTGGAAAATATTAAAGGGCTTTTAAGACATGACAGAGGTTATACATTAGAAACCATTAAAAATGTTATTGGTGAACTTGGCTATTACCTTGTTGAACCACAAGTTTTAAATGCTAAGTATTACAACGTCCCCCATCAGTGTGAGCGATTAATTCTCGTTGGTATCAAAAATAATTTAGCTCCCCATGTAGAATTTAAATGGCCCGACTCCCTTAACCGAACAATGACACTAAAAGATGCATTTTATAAAGGTGTTCTTTTTAATTCGAATGTACCTACCTCTACCGGCCTATTATATCCAAAATTTTTGCAAGAGCTCTGTAAAAAAGCACTACAAGGCTCTAGTCATAACGACTTGACCTATATATACGATGCTCATAAACAACCAATATTAAAACGATTATCACTTAATACCCCCTGCTTACCATTATCCCCATTAATTAGATTTCGGCCCTGTCACCCATTAGAAGCACGCCCATTGCAAACTAGAGAGTTCGCTCGAATTCAAACTTTTCCTGATAGCTGGGAGTTTAGTGGAGAAATTTCTACAGTTTACCAGCAAATATCTAATGCCTTTCCTGTCAATATGGCTATGGCTTTAGGTCGTTCAATTATTAAATTATTAGATGATATAGCTAAAATAGATAATGGCATTCAAGTTACTAATAACTTAACAATATTAGATAAACATATTTTTGATTGCCTAAGAACGTTAGCAGGTAAAAAAGACGACTTTGTAAAAGGCAAAAATAATATTCACAATGAAAATAAAATAAATAAAAATCTAGCACATTACTTGAATAGATATGACGCTCAATGTAGTACAGAGCAAGAAGGAAATGGTAGATGCGATTTATTGCTTTCTGGACAGTTGGAAGGCATTCCATTACTTGCAATAATAGAGTGTAAAAAAATACTGTCCAATGATACTAAAATAGAAATCGGAAAAAAGTTATCCAGCGCATCCGAGCAGGTGGATGCTTATGGAGATATAAGACCCTACGCAAAAAAGTATATAATTTTTTACATCTTTGATAAAAAAATGAAAGATATTCATAAAATATTTTATGAATTAGGTAAAGATAATGAGGGTTTAAATGTCAATGAAATTGATACTACTAATCAATTTTGTGATATGTATTCTTTCAATGGTAAAAAGGTAATACTGTGTGGATTAAGAACAATACCACCTACAGAAAGTTTTAAAAATGCTAATATCACTAAATTAATTAATATAGCCCTATCAGAATCTTATTACCAGCCGTCAACACTCAACAACGATCCGAACTAACATTATTAATGCTAAGTGCTATTAGCTACGCATTTATAATGCATATAGGCACTTTGGGGGCGTTTGCAAGTAAGCTTTTTAAGCCAAAAAGGGAAACAGAGCGAGTTAAGGTTTCCTTCCTATTTATCTGTTGAAGCGTCCTCATTATGATGATTTCTCTAAATATAAAGTATATTGGCAAGCGTGTCCCTTGTGGTGTTTTCAGAAGTAAACCAGCACTCCCGAAAACCTCTCGATAAGATGTTTTTTTTCATAAAGTTGAGTATGATGGATTCTATAATATTCTGACATTTAAAGAATATAGGATATATGCACACATTTTTGATAAACGCTTAGGGAAAGGCAATGAGTGAAAAATACGTTGATTTAACTCCTGTAAATACCGCTGATAGTCAGGGACATTATGCTGAAGCAATAAAAATAGCATTAGATAATAAGAATGTGACAAATATTGCATTGACAGGATCGTACGGTTCGGGAAAAAGCAGTATTATTAATTCCTTTGAAAAAAAATTCTCATTTCCTTTACCAACCTTCAAAGAGAAATTAAAAACTTTCCTTACATTCAGTTCTTTCAATAACAAGGGGGATAAAAAAAGCGTATATAATTTCATGAACATTTCATTGGCCTCATTTTCCGAGAAGAAAGAAGATACTTCAGACATTCTTATTGAAAGAAGTATTTTACAACAAATGGCATATGGAATATCAAGCCAAGAAATACCTTTATCTCGTTTCAAAACAATAACAAAGGACAAACTCGAAGACTGTAAAAGTTATTTTTTCATTACTTGGTTTTTGACTACGATAATATTCGTGAGCACGCTATCTGTTGGTCTCTTTTCAAAAATCATAACAATCGCTTCTTTGGCTAGCTGGGGTATCACAACTTTTAGTTTATCTGGTCTTATACTTTACTCTATCGATGCTTACCGGCATATTAACCGCAAGCCCTTTAAGAAAGTCAATTTAAAAAGCGGTGAAATTGAGCTTGGAGAACAAAGCGAAAACTCCATTTTAAATCGCTATTTAGATGAGATTTTATACTTTTTCCAATGTAATACTTTTGATGTTGTCGTTTTTGAGGACTTAGATCGATTTGGCTCATCTGAAATATTTGTAAAATTAAGAGAGATAAATACATTAATAAATAAATCGGAAGATATTAATCGACGTGTTGTGTTTTTATATGCGATCAAAGATGAAATGTTTGCTCACAAAGAAAGAGCTAAGTTCTTTGATTTCATTATTCCCGTTATTCCCATAATCAATTGCTCTAACTCCTACGAGAAATTACAAGAAAGACTACCAGATGCCCAATATTCAGATATGAATATTGGAAGGTTAGACCAAGACTTCTTGAAAGAAGTTTCTATCTATATTGATGATATGCGTTTGCTTAACAATATAGTCAATGAAATGAACTTGTATTATAGCGTCTTGTTTAGTGACCACATTAAGCCCAGCAAATTACTGGCTCTCATTATATATAAAAATGTTTATCCTGAAGATTTTTCTAAATTACATGAAAATAGAGGTCTGGTTTATGAGTGCTGTAATAACAGAAATAAATTAATTGAGTTTCACACTACAACCTTACTCAGCAATATTAAAGCTATTAATGATGAATTACAGTTAATATACAATCAAATAAAGTTACAGCAATCTATATCTGTATCAGATTTAAAGAGTATTTACATACATGCAATCTTAGAGCAAGCATATGGAGAACAGTACTTTATTCAGATTAACAATAGTTTTGTTGAGCTTGCAAAACTAAAAGATGAAGAAAATTTCAACTCATTACAGACTATTGAAAATATAACAGTTAGATTTATTCAGCAACAAAGGTGGATTACACGACCTTTAAATATGTCTTTTAAAGATATTGAAAATAAAGTTAACTCTGAGTTTAGTTACCTTGATCGTAAAGATTTGATACTTGGTAATAAAACCGCTCAACAGGAAAAGTTAGAAGAAGAAAAAGCTAAATTAATCAAGCAAAAATCAGAACTAGTTAAATTGTCGCAATATAAATTATTGCAAAAGGGAAGTGATTTTTCAGTGTTTTCAAAAGATGAGTATGCTAATGATAGCTCCTATAATTTGCTCCGATATTTGCTGCGTAATGGACATATAGATGAGTATTACCAAGACCATATATCACACTTTTATAATGGGCGCTTATCTCATAATGATATGAATTTCATTAAAGCTGTAAGGGACTTCAGATCTTCAAGTTTAACTCTCCAGCTTACTTATATTGAAGAGATAATTAAGAATAGATTAAGAGAGAATGACTTCAAAGAAAAGTATATTTTCAATATTTCATTACTAGACTATTTGGTAGAACATGAGAAAGCTCACAAGCAAAAATTGACGCTCCTATTTGAAAATATTAGCAATAACATTGAAAGCTTGTGGGACTTTTTACTCACCTTCACTGAAACTACACGCTCTGTTGATCGGTTTATACAACTGTTATCGCAGCAATGGCCTAATTATGTATCGGCCATTACTGAATCAAGTGAAATTAATACCTCACAAAAAAACTACCTATTGAAATTAATACTGCTACATGTTGAATCAGAATTCATTTATAAATATATGAATAGTGAAGGAACCTTCGCTAACTACTTAGCGATTAACCCTGAAAGTATTTTAGATCTCCAACCAGCAGAGCAAATGCAGGTATATTACAAACTCATTGATTTAAATATTAAATTTAAGGAACTTGAAGAGTGCGCTGGTGATGGCAAATTACTCCATCATATTTTTGAGCATTCCCTTTACGAAATTACTTCTGAAAATATATGTTTGCTACTGAGTAAATTAAATATACAACAAGATGAGATACAGAAAAGTAATCTGAGCGTTATCTATAATAGCAATCTTGAAAATTTCATTGATTACATTGAAGAAAATATTGCAGTCTATATTAAAAAAGTATTTTTAGCTCTGCCTGATAACACGGAAGAAAGTACAGAAACCATTATTAGGTTACTTAATAATTCATCCGTAAGTAATGAAACCAAAGAAAACATAATCCAGAAGCAAAACCATGTGTTTGAGTCACTTTCAAATATACCAAGTGTTTTTTGGGAACTGTTATTGGAGGAATCAAAATTAGAAACAACTTGGGACAATTTAGCTGAATTTAATTCTAAGTTTCCAGATAATAAAAGCCAATTATTTAAGGTGCTTAATCGAAAAGCTCAGTGTCTCTCTACTTTAAAGATAAACAAAAATTCAAAGTTTAAAGAAAATCTTGATGAAATAACCCAAATAATATTAAGGGATGATTTAATAAATAATGCGGCTTTTGCATTGCTTATTAAAGGGCTTCCTTACAAATATGAAACGTTAAACCGTTACGATATTCCCAAAGAAAAAATGGAAGCTTTACTAAAAGAAAACCTATTATCTTTATCTGAGACTAACTATAGCAGCCTTACTGAGCACCATCCTGAATTGGTAGGCCTGTTTATACTTAACAATCTTTCTGACTATTGGAATAAGTCCGATGAATATGAACTTTCACCTGATACATCATTATTTTTATTAAATGCAATTACTTCGTTGGCGGACCAAGTTGCCTTAGTAAAACTATTGAGTGAGGGTAATTTGGAAGATAATGATAACTTAGCTAATAAAATTTTACATATATTGTCTAAAGTCACTGATCTAAATCAATTTGAAGAAAGTTTGTTATATATTACAATTAAACATTCAACTGAAAAAAATCAAGCTATCACCCTATTTCTTAAACTTATTAATACTTTTAATAAAGAAGAGATAACAGATTTACTTGAATCAATGGGGCAACCATATTCTCAAATAGCTTCTTTTAAAAATAACCCTAACTTGGTAAATAATCGCCTCCATAAAGATTTAGCAATAGCATTAGAGGACTATGGATATATCTCTAGTAAACAAATCAAGGACAATAAAATTGCAATATATACTAGACGATCTTAAATGAATGTTGAATTAGCTTTTCCAGTAAACATTATTAGAGGTGTAGTAACCAAATGAGGGCTGTTTCCCTTTTGCTTCTAACCCGCAATAGGGGCGAAAGCGAGCTAGCCTTTATAACTGTAAGTAGAAATTACAAATTTACGCGCATAACCTAATATTTTTGCTCATAGCTTATATATTTCTAACGTCAATAAAGCCAAGGGTATTAAGAAGGGTATTTCAAAATTTAAATTTAAAATATAGTTTAATATCAACTACTTATAAATAAATGGGCGGCATGATGTAATCATCCCCTAAACACTTAGCTCAAATAAAAACCCAGCTTCGGCTGGGTTTTTAGCAATAGAAATAAAATAAATTCACTAAACAACAATAAAATTAACTCAGTGTATTCCAATGCAACTGAGTTCCTGCAAGCTATACCAGAGTAAATTTTATTTAACATGATTAAGGATATTAAGTTGAATACAAAACCTGAAATTATCATTTCATCGCTGGATGCAGATAGGTTGTATGCACTGATGGAGTCGTTGCCTGCAAACAGCTTTGCGGGTGAAAAAGAACTTGAAGCAGAACTTGCACGAGCCAGCATAGTTGAGCCGCACGAAGTTCCCGCAACCGTGGTAACCATGAATTCAACTGTGAACTTTGTTGTTGAATCTACAGGCGAAGAGTTTACTTTAACGCTTGTTTACCCAAAAAATATTGACTCAAGTGGTGACAAAATATCAATCTTAGCCCCTGTAGGTAGTGCATTACTTGGCCTTTCACAAGGAGATCAAATTGAATGGCCAAAGCCTGGCGGTGGATTAGTAACAGTAACCATCAAAGAAGTTACTTATCAGCCTGAAAGAGCTGGTGAGCTTCACAGATAGTAGCCAAAACAAGCAGCGAAGACATTAGCTGGCACAGCCAGTCATTGCTGCTTTTACTATTTATGATTGATCAGTGCTCTTACATGCGCAAATAAATCACTGGCTAACATTCCTCTTTGCCCTGATTGTTCACAGGCTCTATCACCCGCCTTTGCATGTAACACAACGCCATAACATGCTGCCTCACTGGTATTTAATCCTTGAGCCATTAACGCCCCTATTATACCACTAAGCACATCACCACTTCCTCCTACAGCCAAACCAGGGTTACCATTTTCACATATCCAAGTATGCTCGGTATTATCGATTAGCGTACCTGCGCCCTTTAAAATAGAGGTTGCTCCGAAGTTGGTCGCACATTGTCGAGCATAATAAAAACGATCAGACTCAACCTCAGAGGTAGTTAAGTTTAGTAACCGTGCAGCCTCTGCAGGATGAGGCGTTAGCACGGTATTATTTAATTTATGAGAAGATGATTGCTTAGCTAATAAGTTTAAGGCGTCTGCATCAATAACAGTAGGGATATTGTTTTGCTGGCAATAACGGATTGCCTGCTCAAAGGTTTTTTGGGCCCATTCATCTTGGCCTAAACCTGGACCGATAACTACACACGTTGACCATGCTAAAGCATCATCCAAATGTTCACTAGTTACCATAAGCTCTGGTCGCCCAATGCTCACAGGTAAAACGGCATGTTCATGGGTATATACTTTTACCATTCCAGCACCAGACCTTAATCCACTTTCAGCACTTAATCTAATAGCTCCTGCAGAGCCGTGGTTTCCTCCTATACATAATAATTTTCCATGACTACCTTTATGGCTGCTCACTGAGCGCTCAGGCAAAGGTTTAAAGCTGTCTATATTGATAATCTGAGCAGAAGGGGTGGCTAATTTCATAAATTGCTCGCCAATACCTAACTCATCGAAATACAACTGCCCGGCATGCTGCTTTCCTTTAGTCGTGGTAAGTCCTTGCTTTATCCCAACTAATGTCATTGTTTTGGTGGCCATAATGGCTGTTCCTTGAGGACAGCCTGTATCTGCATTAATACCTGACGGCACATCAATACTCAGTATTGGTTTAGTGCTTTCATTTACCGCTTTAATAATAGTAGCAACATTATCGCGTACCGTATTCTCAAGACCAGTACCGAGTAATGCATCAATTATCACATCACACTCATCGAGTGCATCAGCGCTAAAGTTACAAATTTCACCACCGGAATCAATCCATTGCTTTTGTGCTTTTGCTGCATCTCCGGATAAGGCTTTATTCGGATTAATCGCGCAAACAACTACATGCCGATCTGCTTGTTTGATTAACCGAGCTACCTCATAACCATCTCCAGCATTATTTCCATTACCTGTAATAACTAACGTTTGTTTTGCATTAAAGGTTTTCCAACAGCAAAAAACAGCCTCCGCGGCACGCTGCATCAGCGTGTAAAGGTCTGCGCCGGTAGCATGGACTGCTTGTTCTTCATACCCTTTTATTTGTTTTGACAAATAGGTCAATTGCTCGCACTTAGGTGGCGTTAGTAGTAATGACATAAACAGCTCAATTTAATAAGAATACTTAATTTCATTTTGGGCTTTATAAATTCTTTTTCAAGTAAAACATAGTTATGTAATCTATAAGGCTTTATTTAAGGAGCTATTAATTTTATGTAACGAGGATAACCATACAAGAGAAGTTAATAGGAGGTCAGCGTAAAGCAGGGCTTATTTTACCTAAAGCCGGATGCTTTGCACTTCTCTTACATTTGGAGTCGGTGTGCTACTTCGAAGCGACAGCAAAGTAGTATGTCCTGGAATCGGCTCTGATCAATTATCTTCCTTTAGCCTAATACCTTTAACCTTTTACATTTGTTTTTCACTTTCCTGCAGACGTAAAAAAGCCCGACTCTTTCGAATCGGGCTTTCTTGTATTTGGAGTCGGTGCGCTACTTCGTAGCGACAACGCAGTAGAATGTCTTAGTGCCCACAGCGATGGAGAGCCACATAACAAATGCTACGCTCTCATCCTCTGTCGTGTTCTTCGTGTTCTTTTATCCATGGGTTTCGTAATACTCAACCCACGCTACGATGGTCAGGTTTACGCTGTGCAGCTGATAGCTGACGGCTGACGGCTGACGGCTGACGGCTAATACTTTCACTTTTCTGCAGACGTAAAAAAGCCCGACTCTTTCGAATCGGGCTTTCTCTTATTTGGAGCCTGGTAATGTCCTACTTTCACATAGCAAATGCTACACTATCATCGGCGCTGTTTCGTTTCACTACTGAGTTCGGCATGG
>Ga0209121_10000191_pt1 | contig 63697 bp, 64 predicted proteins | sample Cruoilmetagenom3_FD_187292 | JGI IMG/M metagenome (GOLD analysis project Ga0209121, IMG submission 187292) | Oil polluted marine microbial communities from Coal Oil Point, Santa Barbara, California, USA - Sample 3 (SPAdes) (version 2) | ecosystem: Environmental > Aquatic > Marine > Oil seeps ...
GAGGTAAATCGTATCGCTTGCATCTCGCCAGTTCACTATCTATCCAACGGTGAAGATAACGACGATTGTATAAACCTGTTAAATCATCAATGAAACTTTTCTTCTCCATACTGACAAATTATATTAACAAAATAAAAAAAAATGTCAAGGAAAGCCTATTCTTGGTTAATTTAAAATGAATATTTATAAACAATAAAGACAATTGACTGAAATAAATCTTACTATATATTAGAGATAAAAAGAGGTATAATTTTATTTAAAATGAAACAATCTGTAAAAAATAAAAAAATGGAACATATTACCATATTCCTTCGTCTTTTACTATGAAGTTAGATATTGAAAATATATATCGATTATATAGTGAGTATATTTTTAAATTTATATATGGAATGGTACAGAACAAAGCAGAAGCAGAGGATTTATTACAGGATACATTTTATAAAGTGATGAAAGCAGACACAACTGAGATTGAAAATATGAAGGGTTATCTTATTACGATTGCGAGAAATACAGTTTACGATCATTGGAGAAAAAGAAAACGAATTGTAGAATTAAGACCGTTCAAGACGAGGCAAAGAAAAAGAGATATGGATTTAAAACTGGACATTGAAAGGGAGATAAAGAAATTGCCACCCAAGTTAAAGGAGGTTTTAATACTTCGAGAGATAAACCAGATGGATTATAAAGAAATTGCAGAAAGCCTTAATGTTGAAGTTGGGACAGTTAAGTCACGGCTTAGTAGAGCAAGGAAACAACTAAGAGAAGCCTGGAGGAAATAATTGAATTGCGAATTAATTAAAGAATTATTATCTTCATATATTGATGGCGAACTCGATCGTGAAGACATTATAAAGATCGAGAATCATCTTGCGAAATGCAAAGACTGCAGGAAACTACTCCAGGATTATCAATCGATAAAAAAGATGATTCGGAGTATTGAGATACCAAAACCTTCTAAGAGGATTCATGAAAGGATAGTTGTATATCCTCGCCGCCGAAGCTATTTTCTTCGTTTCATTTTCAGCACCTCCTTGTTAGTGGTTTTAGGAGCGCTCCTAATACCTTTTTTAAGATGGAACCAGAAGGTTACCCAGAAAGAAACAAAGGAGTACTACATTATGAAGGAAGAGCAAAGACCGTATACAGAAGTTGTGTATAAACAGAAAGGAAACTTTGTCCTCACAAATTATGAAGGAGGGAGTTTTTAGAGTTAACGAACTAACATGAATCTTCTATTGATATTGTTTTCCACCTATCTTATAGGAGCGGAAGAAGAAGTGATACGTTTAGAGGAAAAGATATCGCCTTATGTGTATACGGTCTACGCTGATAACGGAAATGTTACTATGACAGGGACTTTTGTTGACCCATATCATATAGTGACTGTAGGTTTTATCAGAGAGGGCGAGCCCATTCAAATCGAAGATAAGTTTGGCAATATTTACCGTGCAAAGACTCTGGGGTGTGATCCAACAACAGGAATTGATCTAATCGAGACTGCCAAGAAATTTCGCTCGCCCTCTCTTTTAAAAAAACTTAAAAAAGGACAGATTTGTTACGTCTATGGAAATTCATTTGGTTCAATGGGAATGATCGGGATGGGATTTCTTCAAAGTCCCGAGGGTATTTCCTGCAATCTTTCTATCCCCCTCTCTCCTGGTAATAATGGAGCAGGAGTTTTTGATGTCCAGGGTCGGCTGATCGGGATCGTTGGAGGGAAAGTGAATCGTCCAGGTTTTTTAGAAGATTGGGGTAGTAGTTCAAGTAATTTCGCTGAAGTTATTAAGATTGATTATATTTTAAGCACCCTTGATCAGATAAAAAGAATGGGAACTGTAAAGAGAGCCTGGCTTGGGCTTCTTGTAAGAAGTGCTCCGAGTAATATGGGGGTTATTGTTGAGAAGGTAATAAAGGAATCCCCTGCCGATTCTTCAGGGATTCAAAATAACGATCTTATTATTGCGGTTGACGGCAATAATATTCCTGATATAGAGAGGTTCAAGGAAATGATCCTAACCCACGAGCCAGGTGAAAAGATTACCCTTACAATTATCAGGAGAAAAGAAAGATTGGAAATCCCGGTAAAATTGGTGGATAAGAAAAGCGGTATTGATTGGGAGAGACTTGCTCCAGATTTCAAGGTCGAAAAGATTACACCAAAGCAATTCAGGGAACAATCTGAGAAGATGCAAGACGCTTTAATGAAGCAGATTCTTCGCCTCTCAAAGGAAATAGAAGATTTAAGGAAAAAAATAAAAATAGATTATCCGCAGGATTCCACAATCAAGTAGAATCCTTATCCTTCTTCCAGAGTGAATCTAACCTCTTTTTTATTTCTTTTTCAAAACCCTCTTCTGTAGGTTTATAAAATCTTTTTCCCTTTAGCTCTTCTGGAAGATAATTCTCTTTTATAAAATGCCTGTTGTATTCATGGGGATATTTATAATCCACCCCATAGCCCATTTTTCTCATAAGTTCAGTCGGCGCATTCCGTAAATGAAGGGGAACCGGATAGGGAGGGGCCTTGCTTGCAGCCTCCCTCGCCTCACTATATCCCTTATATGAGGCATTACTCTTTGGTGCAGATGCAAGATAGGTTGCTGCTTGAGCAAGAATAATTCCCGCTTCAGGCATCCCTACGAAATCAACACCATCCTTGGCTGCTACAGCCAATCTAAGAGCTTCTGGATCTGCATTTCCTATATCCTCTGATGCCAGGATAATCATCCTCCTCGCTATGAATTTTGGATCTTCCCCTCCTTCTAACATCCGAACCATCCAGTATAGAGCAGCATCTGGATCACTGCCACGAATTGATTTTATAAAAGCGGATATAATATTGTAATGTTTCTCTCCGGATTTATCATAGAAAATCTGTCTTTGCAAAACCTTTTCAATTAAATCCCTATTTATTTTCTTCTTCTCACCTTCGAGGCTTTTTATTGCAAATTCTAAAACATCAAGAGCTATTCTTGCATCTCCTGATGATGCAAGAATAAGTCTCTCTATTGCATCATCTTCTATCTGGACATCTATATCCTTTATCTCTTCATCCACTTGTAGGGCTCTATCGATTATCTTCTTAATATGCTCTGGTTCTAAAGGTTTTAGTCTATAAACCCTCACTCTCGAAAGAAGAGGAGAAATTAACTCAAATGAAGGATTCTCAGTTGTTGCTCCTATAAGAGTGATTGTTCCTTTTTCCACCCAGGGAAGGAGAACATCCTGTTGTGCTTTATTGAATCGATGTATTTCATCTATAAATAGGATTGTGATTTTGTTCTTTTCCTGCAAGAGATACTTCGCCTTGTTTATTACCTCCCTTACTTTCCCCACTCCACTTTTTGCAGGACTTATCCTCTCAAAGTTCGCTTCTAACTTTCTTGCTATTATATAGGTAAGGGTTGTCTTTCCAGACCCAGGAGGTCCCCAAAAGATAAGGGATGGGATTTCCTCTCTTTGGATCATACTCCTTAAGGGGGTTCCTTCACCTATAATTTCATCCTGCCCAAAAAACCCATCAAAATTTTTGGGTCGAACTCGGAATGAAAGGGGTGGATTTCCTTCTTTCTGGGAGAATAAATCTGGAAAAATTTTAAAGCCTACCCTTTTCTAAATATTTAATTCCTTTGTCAGCAATATCCTTTCTATAGTACATATCGGAGAATTTGACCTTACTAATACATTTGTAAGCTTTCTTTTTAGCCGTGATTAAATCCTCACCAAGCCCTACAACAGAAAGAACTCTACCTCCAGCTGTATAAAGAATCCCATCACTCAATCTTGTTCCCGCATGGAAAAGGACACAAGAGTTATCCTTAATATCTATTTCAAAACCTTTTTTGTATTTCCCTGGATATCCATTGGAGGCCAATACAACAGCAACAGCCCAACCCCTATCCCAGTTGATTTTGCCTGGGAGATTATAATCATTGGTTCTTAAGAGAAGTTCAAGTAAATCGTCCTCCAGGAGGGGAAGTATTGCCTGGGACTCTGGATCTCCAAATCTAACGTTGAATTCAAGAACCTTTGGTCCAGATTTTGAAATCATTAAACCCGCATAAAGGACCCCTTTATATTCAATTCCTCTTCTCCCCAGCTCTTTTATCGCGGGTAAAAATATATTTTCAATAATCTCTGTTAATTCATCTTTACCAATGAAAACTACAGGGGCATAGGCACCCATACCCCCTGTATTTGGACCTCTATCGTTATCATTAGCCCTTTTATGGTCCTGTGAAGGAAGGAAGGGAAGAATTCTATCATTAGAGATTAGAGCAAGAACTGAAACTTCTTCTCCCCCCAGGCAATCCTCTATTACAACAGTTTTACCTGAATCACCAAATTTTCTCTCCTCCATCAATACTTCAAGAGCTCTAAGGCCTTCTTTTGCATGCCTGCACACAAAACAACCTTTTCCTCCTGCAAGACCATCAGCTTTTACAACAAAGGGTTCTCTCTTATTCTCTACATAATTTTTTGCGGCTCTGAATTCATCAAATATTTCAAAGGAAGCGGTTGGAACATTTGCAGCCGCCATAAGTTCTTTTGCAAAAGCCTTACTTCCTTCAAGTTTCGCTGCATCCTTCATGGGTCCAAATATAGGAAGGCCTTCTTCTCTGAATTTGTCTACAATACCCTGAACTAAGGGTTTCTCCGGTCCAACAACAGTAAGGTCGATTTTCTTTTCTTTTGCAAACCTGATGATATCTTCATTTTCTAAATTGTTGATATTATGACCCAAAGAAAGAGTTCCTCCATTACCCGGGACGAAGTAAAAATCCCGAACTTCATCACTCTTCGAAAGAGCCCATCCAAGAGTGTGTTCTCTTCCCCCCCCTCCAATTACCATTATCTTCATTTATTTAAATTTATAACAAAAAGTATTAAAAAGTCAAGATTTATTGCTCATGAAACTCCAAAATTCGAAAGGTTGTTGACAAAGCGATTTTCTGGATTATACTCAAGTGTGGTTTTAACTTAATTCAGAAAATAAGGAGGAGATATATGAAAATTGCTGTGATCGGAACGGGTTATGTTGGATTGGTTGTGGGAACCTGTCTTGCTGAAAATGGCAACCAGGTCCTTTGTGTGGATAATGATGAAAGAAAAATAGAAAACTTGAAAAAGAACAGGATACCAATCTACGAACCCGGGCTGGAAGAATTGGTGAAAAGAAACCAAAAGAGAGGCCGTCTCTCCTTTACCACAGAGATTAAAACCTCGGTTTCCAGATCAAAGTTGATTTTTATAGCTGTAGGAACACCTCCAAATGATGATGGTTCTGTTGATCTCTCATCCGTTTACAAAGTTGCAGAAGAGATAGGGAATGCAATGGAGGATGAATATAAGATTATCATAAATAAGAGCACAGTCCCTGTAGGAACCGCAAAAAAGGTTAGAGAGATAATAAGGGAAAGAACCAAAACCCCCTTTGATGTTGTTTCTAATCCTGAATTCTTAAAAGAGGGTAATGCAATCCAGGACTTTATGAAACCTGAAAGAATAATCATTGGAACTGATAAGCGGAGAGTAACTAATTTGATGGAGAAACTATATGCGCCTTTTGTGAGAACAGGAAAACCCATTATTGTAATGGGCATCCAGAGTGCAGAGATGACCAAATACGCCTGTAATGCAATGCTGGCCACGAAGATTTCTTTTATGAATGAGGTAGCCAATCTCTGTGAAAAGGTTGGTGCGGATGTTGAAGAAGTTAGAATAGGTATGGGTACCGATTCCAGAATCGGTAATAGTTTCATCTTCCCCGGCGCTGGCTATGGAGGTTCTTGTTTTCCAAAGGATGTAAAGGGCATTGTCCTTACCGGTGGAGCTCATAACGTTAAAATGCAGATATGCCAGGCAGTAGATTCAGTCAACGAGAATCAGAAGAGGTTTATCTTTAAGAAAATGAAATCGCATTTTGGTTCTCTTCAAGGTAGGAAGATAGCAATATGGGGTTTGGCTTTTAAGCCAATGACCGATGATATGAGAGAAGCTCCTTCAGTTGTTACAATCAAACTCCTCCTTAAGGAAGGAGCAAAAATTAAAGTGTATGATCCAGAGGCAATGGGAAATACAAAAAAGTTATTCAGGGGTAGAATTGAATATGCGAGTTCACCCTATGATTGTCTCCAGAACGCTGATGCTCTCGTTATTATTACTGAATGGAATGAATTTAGAAATCCTGATTTTGAAAAGATTGGTAAGTTAATGAAGAATAAAGTTATCTTTGATGGCAGAAATATCTATGATATGAAACAGGTAAAGGAATTGGGTTTTAAATATTACGGTATTGGTAGAAATTAGCTCCTTTTCTTATCATATTTATGATAATAATAACTATAGTATCCATATTCCCTTTTTAAGGAAACTTTATTCAGGATAAACCCAAGAGATTTTATAGAAAGACTCTTGAGTAGTTCTGTTGATTGAGAGACCATAGGTCTGGTGGTTTCTCCATAAGCTACAACTAGAATCGTTTCCTCTACTTCAGATGCAAGTACTCTACTATCACTCACCGCCATAATTGGTGGGGAATCCAGGATTAGAATATCATAATCTTTTTCCCATTTTCTAAGAAGTTTTCTCATCCTTTCGGAATCAAGTAATTCTGATGGATTTGGTGGTAAGGTTCCGGTAGGAATAACGTCTATCCCGTTGAAATTGAAAAACTCAAAATCCTCATCAGAATCTACGAGTAAATCGGTGAGCCCCTTCGCAGATGAAATCCCAAGATAAGCTTCTATAGCTGGTTTCCTGAGATCAGTATCTACCAAAAGGACTCTTTTCCCAACAGATGCAAAGGAAAGAGCCAGATTTATTGCAATTGTAGATTTGCCGCAATTTGCATCTGGTCCAGTTATGAGGAGTGAAGAAGGTATCCCATTTGGTCTTGATAACTTTATATTTGCCCTGAGACTTCTGAAAGCTTCTGCTTGAAGACTTTTAAGATTTTCATTCATTAGTATAAATGGTTTATCTCTATTTTTAATAAGAGGAATCGCTCCGAGAACAGGCAATCCAGTGATTCTCGTAATCTCTTCCGCATCTCGAATTGCAGAATCAATATAATCAACAACAAAACCCGCACCTATACCAAGTAGAATACCAAGGATAATGAAGAGAATTCCCTTCTTCGCTTTGGATGATAAATCTGGCTCCTCTGGAAATCTTGATAAATCCAGGATGGAGATTCCTCCACTTTGCCTGGCCTCTTCTATCTTAGCCGTCTCTCTTTTCTCAACTAACATCATATAGATTTTCTTGTTGGCTTCCTCTTCTCTTTCCAGTCTTGCTAATTTCAACTCCTTCTCGGGAATTTTCTCCAATTTTTCCATATAATAGTTAAGAGCTTCACCGAATGCTTCTTTTCTTGTAGATGCAACGGCATAATCTATTGTTAGATTAAGTGATTTTTGCAATAAATCTTTCATCTGCACAAGGGGATCCAATATCCCCTTCTCCTCAAGCAGATTTCTAACAGTGTTATCCATTTTCTCTTTTATGGATTGAATGGACTGATCAACACTCTGTATCTTTAAATCCGTTGCAGAGTAACCTTTTATCAATAGATTGGCCTTCTCGTTCTCGAGTCTTGTTAACTGATCTTTCAGATCAACAAGGACACTATAAGAGGTTTGAGAAGCTTCCGAAAGCAGAGTTTTTTGTCGATCGTCAAGTCTGGATTCTATTGCTGAGAGTTTCTTCCCCAGGACTTCCGCGTCTATCGATGCTTCTTTATACTCCTTTTCTATCAGAGCCATCTGTCTAACAAATTCATCAACTTCGGATGAGACCCCAAGTGTTCCGTATTTCTCCTTGAACTCCTTTAGTTTCTTCCCTGCTTCTTCTAAATCATTCTTTACTTTTTGCGCCTGCTCGGTGATAAAACTGTAAGCAGAATGGGCATCTTCTCTATTTCTCTCAATGTCAAAAGCTCTATAGGTTTCTGCAAGTCTGTTTGCAAAAAGTTGACTCCTGTATGGATTGCTTTCTGTTACCTCGATTTTTATAGCACGGGATTCTCCTTCAGCACCAATTTTAATCCTACCATTCTTAACATCGCTTTTGATTCGCTCATAAGCAGAATAGGTGCTATCAAAACCCGTTTTTTTGAGTTCCTCTGAGGAAAAACTCTCGGCGGTTTTCAGTAAAACTGGCTCACTCTTCAGGAGGTAAATGTGGTTTGTAAGTTCTTCTTTGGTTGGTGAAGGGAAATAACCCCCTCCAAATAGAGATTCAACCTTTTTAACTACGATTGTTGAAGATGATCTATATATAGGAGACGAATAGAAAAAATATAAGAAAGAGAGTATAATAGAAGCAACAACAACTCCCAAAATCACCCAGAATCTCCTTCTTATGATCCTCATGTAATCCCTTATATCGACTTCGCGGTCATGATTTTCGTCCATCTCAACCTCCTCTTCTTGTCAGGGGAATTTTCTTCCTGCAGAGAGGGCAATCCTCAGGGGTATAATTCCTGATTGGATATTTAAGAACCGAGTGTATAGGAATATCAATTTCTGGGTCCTTGTTGCTCCTATCTATCATCACAATACCCCCTAAAATCCTCCCTTTTTGAATAGCTTTTATCGTCTGTTTTATTGACCCTCCAGTTGTGAGAACGTCATCAACAATCAATATCGTATCTTCATTTTTGATATCAAAACCTCTTTTTAATTTTCTCGCCTCTCCCATCCTTTCAGCATAAGCGCATTTCTTCCCCATAACTCTTGCAAGTTCAAAGGCTATAATTGAGCCTCCTAAGGTGGGTCCAACAATCCAATCAGCATCAGGGCCAATCTCTCTCATCCTATCGATAAAAGGTTTCAATAATCTTGGATTTTCCAGAATTCTCATCTTCTCTATATACTTATCTGAGTGTAGACCAGAAGTCAAGAGGAAATGACCTTTAAGAAGGGCTCCTGCTTCTTCAAGTAACAACTTATAATCCATCCTTTATCTCCTGAATTATTGATTCAGCCGCTTTTCTCATATTAGTTGCTTTAATAATTGGCCTCCCAACAACCAGGTAATCCGAGCCATCCATGACTGCTTTCTCTGGGGTTTCAAACCTCCTTTGATCTCCAACTTCTATACCTCCGGGCCTTATACCAGGAGTTACAACAATAAAATCTTCTCCACAAAGCTTTTTTATCATTGCTGTCTCCTTTGGTGAGGCAACAACACCTCCCAAACCTGCTCTTCTAGCGATCATAGCAAGGTCAATGATCTCATTTTTTAAACTTTTCTCAATTCCGAGGGTATCTCTTAGGAAAGCTTCATCAAGGCTCGTAAGTATCGTCACCCCAAGAATTAGAGGTTTTTTTGAATGTTTATTCCTTAGAGCTCTCTGGGCGGATTCCATCATTTCGAGCCCACCAGCAATATGGACAGTAAGCATATCTACACCCATATCGATAGCAGATTCAACAGCTCCTTTGATTGTATTCGGGATATCGTGTAACTTGAGATCAAGAAAGACCTTCTTTTCTTTTTCTTTTAAAAATTCTACAGCCCTAGGGCCACCCCGGATAAAGAGCTGAAGCCCAACCTTGTAAAATCTTACACTCTCTCCAAGTTCTTCTACAATACTTTCTGATTTTTTGATTGTTGGTACATCTAAAGCAACAATTAAAAAATCTTTTGCTTCTCTATTCATACTTACCTTTTAGTTCCTTTAAATTTTTATAACCTTTTCTCTCCATCCATTTTTTTAAATTATCGATAATTTGGATTGGTGCAAGGGGGTTATTGAAGATGGCACTCCCTATCTGGATTGCAGAACTTCCTGCGAAGAAATATTCAAGAGCATCCTGATAAGTTGTGATACCTCCTGAACCGATAACAGGGATATCAACTGATTTTGCAATCTGGTAAACATTATATAACGCCAGAGGTTTTATTGCTGGCCCAGAAACTCCACCAACACCTCTCTTTAATAGAGGCTTCCCTGTTTCTATATCTATTACAAGACCCTGGAAAGTATTAACGGCACTAATTGCAGAAGCTCCTGCATCCGAAGCTGCCTGGGCGACCTCAACAATATTAGCAGATGAAGGTGTGAGTTTGACAATAACAGGAAGGTCTGTTTCATTGCAAACAGATTTCGTTATCGAGTAAACGATATTCGGATCCTTCCCAAAAAGCAAACCTCCTTTATCTACATTTGGGCAACTTACATTCACTTCAATACCTGAAACATCTCTAATTAGAGAGGAAAGTTTTGAAAATTCCTCAATTGATTCACCAAATATATTTGAAAATATTGCAGTGTTGGATTCCTTTAAGGTCGGTAATATTTCCTCGATGAAATTCATGACCCCTTCGTTTTCAAGACCAATAGAATTGATAACTCCACAAGGAGTTTCTGTCAGTCTGGGTGGAGGATTACCTTCTTTTGGCTTCAGGGAAACACCTTTATATATTACACCTCCCAATCTGTCAAAATCAATTATTTCTCTATATGGTAAATCCCAGACTCCTGAGGCAAGAATTACGGGATTTTTTAACTTGATTCCCGAAAGGTTTACAGAAAGGTCAATCAAATCGAACCTCACTAAGAGGGAAAAGAGGTCCTTCCTGACAAACCAACTTGTACCCTGAATTTGTTTTTACCGCACAGGATTTACAACCTCCAAGACCACAACCCATTCTTCTCTCCAGATAAACAAAGGCATTCGTGGCAAACTCACCCAATATTTCTTTTAGGGCCCTAATCATATCCCAGGGTCCACAGATAAATATCTTTTCCCCTTCTATATCATTTTTATTCATTCTTACAAGATCGCAAACTGTTCCTCCATTTTCCTGGGTGATTGTTTTAACAGTAAAATCTCTTTCTTCCATCTCCCTTGTGAGTATAAGTTCTTCTTTCTTCTTCGTCCCATAAAAGAGTTTTCCACTCTTCATCCATCCGGATTGATAGTATAATGGAGCTATCCCTATACCTCCGGCTATAAGAACTCCACTTTCCGGTGGATTAAAAGGAGTTCCCAGGGGACCCAATATTTTGAGATTTTCCCCCTCCCTTGTCTTTGATAATAAATCTGAACCTCTTCCCCTAACCTTTACAAGGATGGAAAAGGAATTTTCTTCCACTTCAAAAAGAGAAAGGGGTCGAGGGAGAAAAGGGTCAATTGAAGAGGAAAATCCAACCATTAAGAAATGTCCACATCTTGCTACAAGAAGCATCTCTGGATCTTCTATTCTAAGGTACGTGTAAGGTCCAAGAGATCTATTTTCTATTACTGGTAGTATCCTGTATGTAGGTGGCATATTCCTCACGAGCTGCCTCGGAATATTTAGTATCCGGATAGTGGTTTAGTAAAAGGTCAAGGCACTCCCTCACCTTGGTTGAATCGATGAGTTCCTTTGTATATATATTCATAAGGACATATAAAGCCTTAGGAGCATAAGGGCTTTCTGGAAAATCCCTGAATACATTTTCATACCACTTCACCGCCTCCCCGGGTTCTTTTAGCTCAAGGGCATAAAGTTCCCCCACTCTAAAATTTAGATAGGCAGGATCTTTCCCTTTTGATAAGGTATCTGATCTCAGGGAATCCATATTGGATGAGATTTCAAGAATTTCTCCCTTTGCCCTCGCCTTATCTGTTATATCTCCAAAAACTCCCAGATTCAAGGCTTTGGAATATAGTTTTTGTGCCGATTTGATATCACCTTTCTCTTCTTTAATTTGCCCCAAGTGATAGTTAGCAATTACCCCAAGTCTATTTCTAAAATTCTCTGCAGACTTAAAAGTTTCTTCTGCACGGTCGAGTTCCCCCAATCTCTGAAGAATTTCACCCTTTAAGATGGTAATAGAGTCATTTCCCTGGTTCTGGTCAATTACAGATAAAGCCTGAGATAAACTATCCATTCTTACGTAAGTGAGAGCCAATCTGTAGATTAAATCCTCTGGTTTCACCTTCTCGGATCCCTTCATTGCCCTTTTGAACATCTTGAGCGCTTCTGAATACTTTCCAGCATCCCTGTATGCACTCCCAAGAATATAATAGACTTCGGCTATATGAGTTCCATATTTCTGGATAAAATCCTCTCCTGCCTGGATTGCTTTTCCCGGAGAATCCTTCTTTAAGTATACCTCCATATTTGTTTTAAAAGCTTCCATTCTGATACGCGAATCCTTTGACTCTGCCGCCCTATTCAAAAAAATAACCGATTCACTCAGACTCCCTTCATCAAGAGCAATTTTCCCAAGAAAAAGGAGGCTCTCATCAAGAAATGGAGAATCCGAAAAATCGCTTATAATCTTTTCAAAATTTACCTTTGCCTTACTTAGTTGATGCAGGTAATAAAAATCCTTCCCTAAGAGGAAAATCGCATCATCCACCCATTTCGAACCCGAGTATCTTTTCAGGACCTTTTCGCACTTTTCTACACTCTTCTGGAAATTCCCTGCTCCATTTCCACCCTCTTTTTCTTGTTTCACTCCATCAGAATAGTATTTTTGGGCATTATAGAATGTATTGTAATAAGCACAATTAGAAAGGAGTAAAAAAAATATAAGGAACTTCTTCATATCTCTTCCGTTATGATTTCTCCATTTTTATAAGTGAGAACCTTTACCAATTCAATTGGCTGATCTTCCTTCTTAACGATCTCTATATACATATTGTTTACGGAGCAGGAATGTTCAAGGGTCTTTCCCCCTTCTGTTTCGAAATAATATGCAACTCTTGGGTTGGCAATAATCCTGACTCTGGCATTATTAAGAGCTCTTCCTTCCCTTTCCAACCAGGAGGTAAATTTGGAGAAAAGATAGGGAGGACTGAGCACATGACCTTTGCCCTGGCAATAGGGACAGGGTTCAACAAAGCGTTTTGTAACACTCCTCCTTACTCTCTCTCTTGTCATTTCCAAAAGGCCATTAGGTGAAAGCTTCGAAACTGCCCTGAATCGCGCTTTGTCCCTACTAAGACAGGATTTAAATTTTTCAATGAGTTTTCTTTCGTTGTCTTTATCTCTCATATCTATGAAATCGATGACAATTATTCCTCCAATATCTCTGAGCCGAAGTTGCCTTGCGATCTCTATAGCGGCTTCGCGATTGGTCTTGTATATCATCTCCTCTGTATCTTTCTTTCCTCTATATTTTCCACTGTTTACATCAAAGACTGTTAGGGCTTCTGCCCTATCTATTACAATGTATCCGCCACTCTTAAGCCATACTTTCCTTCTAAAGATTGAAAGGATCTCTTGTTCAATTCCGTAATGACTGAATATTGGAACTGATTTTTCATATAGTTTTACTCTATCAAGAAGTAGAGAATTCTTCCGGGTCAAGTATTCTTTGATTTTTTTATACGCATCCTTTGAATCAACGACGAATTCGGATACTGAGTCATCAAGAAGGTCCCTTGTAATCCTGATTGGCAATTCTTCATCTTCCCAGAGAACAGAAGGTGAAGATTCAGTCTTACTTTTCTTTTTAATATTTTCCCAAATCTTCTTAAGTTCCAAAAGATCGGATTTTAGCGTATTTACATCCTTCCCAGAGGCAAGGGTTCTTATTATTAAGCCCATACCTACAGGACATATTTCCCTTGCAATATCTCTTAATCTTTTTCGTTCTTGTCTATTTTTTATGTTTCTCGATATCCCGATTGTTTTTCTGAGAGGCAGAAGAACGAGATATCTCCCTGGAATTGCAATAAATGTCGTCAAGCGAGCCCCTTTTGTCCCATAAGGTTCTTTTCTTACTTGAACCAGAAGCTTTGTTCCAACTTCATTTCCCTTTTTATCAGGCATTGAATAGAAGAGGTCATTCAGGGAGAGGAACCCCGGGGTACCATAACCTATATCAACAAAAACAGCATTCAATTCTTCTCTTCTCGAAATAATCTCCCCTTTTATAATATTTCCAACAGAGGAAAGACTGTCTCCCCTTTCTATATAGAATTGAATTAACTCATCATTTTCACGAAGAGCAACTCTCACATCATCTCTTCTTATATTTAGAATTATCTGTTTCCTTATAGCCATTAAAACCTTCTCATTATTTGTTTTTTAGTTTCTAAAAACAAGGCGAGTCATCTTTTATGGATGTAACATCTCTAAGTATTCGCCTATATTATCAAACGATTCAAGATTAAAGGTAGCCTGGATTACATCATCAATTAAATCTTCTGAAAGGCTCCTCTTTGCATTCGCTTTAAACTTTTGGATAAGCTCATTATCAGACATTGGGTTCTCCGGGCTTCCCTTTGCATAATCTACCTTCTTTTCAAATTCTCCCCTCTCTGTCTTTATTTTGACAATCGCCCTTTTAACCCGTGGAAAAAGAGAGTCAATTTCATTCTCTGCCACAACTTTTATCCGTGGGAGTAGATTCCTTACCTTCTCATCAAATAGAGTTTCCTCTTCAAAATCAGAGGGAAGAACATTTCCTTTAACAATAGCAACAGCAATACAGTAAGGTAGAGAATGGTCTGCCGTTTCCTTTGTTCTTGGATCATATTTGGAAGAATCTGCCAGAATATCTTTTGCTCTCGTTATGGTTTCTACTGTTACTTCCTGGACTTCTGAATAATCAATATCATTCCCTTTCATTATCTCAAGAGTCGCTGTTATTGGCTGATGGGTAAGAGCTTCTGTAGGAAAGGCTTTATAACCACATTGGGTGATGAGGAACTTATCACCCAAACCCAGGGTGAGTTTGTCTCTATCCCAATTGACGGAATCTATTACTTCAAAGATGCCTTCCTTGCCTTCAAACACTTTCTCAGGCCCTTTGTAACCTTCTTTTGCAAGTAACGCTGACCGAATGCCTGCCTCCACTGCCATTGGATCTGCTGTATTCTTCATATTTGTAAGGGCTCCTGCAACTACACTTCCAAGGGTAAAATGCGATGAGCCACTAATCCCAACTGCGGATACTAACTCATCGGTAGAAAGGCCAAGCATTTTCCCTGCGATAAGGGGTGATACCAACTGGGTAAGGGATGCATGGTGCCATCCTATTTCTCTAATACCGGGTTTAGCAACTCTGCAAAGTCGCATTTCAAGTTCATAAGCAATAACAATACCAGTTAGGACAACCTTTCCTGATCGGCCCTTCCATTCTCCAGGAGTTAAGGCAGCAGGAATTAAATCGGATGGATGGGATGGGTCTTGATCCCAGTATATATCATTATAGTCCAGAGCTCTTATAAGAAGAGAATTCATAAAGGTAGCTTCTGCAACGTTTGCTCTCGTCCCATATCCAATAATGGTTGCCTGATTATTCCCCCCGAGAGTTTTTACATATCTATGAGCCCTTTCCATATCTTCATTACCACAGGCAGCCAGAGCACAACCCACAGAGTCAAGCAGGAACCTCTTGGCTTCTTCTACCGCTTTATCTGGAATTTCATCAAAATTCAGGGAACTTGAGAATTCTGCCATTCTTCGTGATATAGAATTCTTCTTCTCCTTTTTCTGTTTACCTGAATTGATCAATTCTTTCATCTTTTAATAAAATATACTCCTCTTCTTAATTTGTCAAGAATTCCTGAATTATTTTGTATTGAATATTTTCACCTTGATTTCTACTTCGGGATAAGTTCTATTTGATTCTCCATTTTATCAAAGTAAGTATTGCGATGATCCCATCCCGCCAATCTATCTTCTTTCCTTCTGGATATTTTCTTCCTCTATATTCTATTGGAACTTCTTTAATATGGAAACCTAGCCTGAGTAACTTTGCAGTAATTTCTGGCTCTAGATCAAAACCATTTGCTTGAATTTTGATATTCTTAATAATGTCTTCCCTTATCATCTTATAACAAGTTTCCATATCAGTTATTCTATTTCTATATAAGAGGTTTGTTAGAAATGTTAGAAATCGATTTGCGAATAAACTTCTGGTAAGAAATTTACCTTCTCCCAAAAAACGGGAACCGTATACCACTGGTAGATTATTTTTCTTTGCGAATTCGTACATTTTTTTAAGATTTGAAGGCTTATACTCTAAATCCGCATCTTGAATAACCACATAATCACCTTTTGCCTTCATAATTCCAGTGCGAACTGCTCCCCCTTTTCCTTTATTTATTTGATGTTTTATTAGAGTAATTCCTCTCTCTCTTTGAAGTATCGCAGAGGTCCCATCAGTTGAAGCGTCATCAACTACAATTACTTCTTTATCAATATCAATGGAACGAACTCGTTCCAACACCTCCTTGATATAATCCTTTTCATTAAAAACAGGAATAATTATCGAAAGTTTATTATTTATCATTGACGTAAATTCCTCTGCTAAAAGAGAGTATTCGATGAAAGGAAATTCGAAGCCAAAGGAGTGAAAATAATCCCAAAAGGATTACCGGGATAAATGAGATAAAATGAGCAACAACCGAGTAACTAAGAGCTACCTCTCGGGAGACATTAAATAATGAAAGAACTTCACTGGAAAAGAAGTGATAGGTGCCCACAAAGCTGGGTGAAGAAGGAATCATCACCCCAAAACTGACAGCAACCAATAAAACCAGGGCAGCATAAAAGGGAAGATGGAAACCAAAAGCAAAGAAAAGCAAATATAAGACAGCGGCTAAATAACCTCTTATAAGAACGGTTTGTAGAAAAATTACGAGGAAACCTTTCCAGCCATGCGGAATGCTTATACCCCTTTTGAATGCATCAAACCAGTTTATGAATCTACTACTATATTTTTCAGGAAATCGTTTAAGAAAGGGATAAAAAAAATCTGGTTTAAATCGGATTAAAAATAAAAGGAAGAACAAGATGAAAATAACGAGCCCTACAATCAATCCAGCCTTTTTAAGAATTAGAGGAAGAGGAAATAAAAAATTCACAATGATAAAGAAGAATACAAGAATAATAATATCAAACATTCTCTCAATTACTACCGTAGCCAAAACACTACTTTTTGCAATCCCGCTAACCTCTCCAAGCAGGAATGTTTTTATGAGTTCTCCAATCCTTGCAGGCAAAAGAGAATTTGACATAAATCCAACAGTGGTTGAATGATAAACCAAACTATATTTTACACTTTTTAAAGGTTTCAATATCCACTGCCATCTCCAACCAATGATAAAATAACTTCCTAAATTTGCCAAAGTTGCAATTAGAACTAAACTGATCCTGACTGAACAAAGAGAGCTGACCAACGCACTTAAATTTATTTTCTTGAATGCGAGGTAGAGAAAGAGAACAGAAATAATTATCCCTATAATAAGTTTTAGACCTTGCTTGGAATTGTTACGCATTTTCATCTTTCTACTAGATTCAGTAATAATATTATCTCTCAATTCTAAACTTTTTCAAATAGATAATCAACAGGGAACAAGTTATTATTAATAGCAAGGAAAGAGCAGCTAAAGGATAAAAGAATGATTCCCGATATTGAAGAACAACTTTGTGGGACCCTTTCGGAATCATAATTGCCCTAAAAGCAAAATCACCCGGAACTATCTCCGCAGCCTCCCGGTCTATCGTTGCTTTCCATCTATCATAGTAGTTCTCAGAGAGAAAAAGTATGGCGTTCTTCTTTGTATCCACTGAGATTACTATTCTATTGAGAGTGTAAAGATCTATTGATAAATTTCCACCTCCTGGAGAAGAGATTGGAATTTCAGGCTCTTTTTCGAGTATTAATGTTTTATTCGGATCAAAATCCTCTTTTGCCATTAATTTGATCTCCTCTTTATCTTTGATTACCTTATAGTTATAGAATAACTTTGCCCTTGGCAGGTAATTTTCTATCGTTCTTATTCTAATTCCTCTATTCCTATCAAAATATGCTGCATATTTGACATTTGCTATCCTATACCAACTGTTAAGATTAAGAGGCCTGAGATTTCCTTTTAGGGTTTGATATCTCTTAAGTTGCATTGGATTATAACCCGAGGTTGTAAAGATCCTGTGCACGGAACCAACATTCCTGGGAAGTAACAAGAGCCCCTCAGGAGTTCTCTGGGCTATCCTCGTTAATTCAATATTCTGGGAAGTCTGAATATAATTAATAAGGTCGCTCTTACCCCAGAATCTCTGGGGAGAAATTTTCCCTGCATTATAGAAAGCTCCTGTAAAGAATAAATCCAAAAATACTCCTGTTCCTATAAGTATAGAAAATTGCTTTTTGTTTATTCTCATCCTCTGGTATAAGAAAAGTAAGATGGAAAATGCAACCGCAAGGAACAAAAATCTCCAAATTCCATTACTCACAATCCCTCTCGTTTCCCCCGGGATATTTGAGGGGGTAAATTGGTAGAGAATGAGAGACAACAAAATCCCACCAATTGCAATACCTATTAAGATATTTTTCTTAATGGATTTTTTCCTCAATAGAAACTGGTTTAAACCCAGTGATGCCATTATAGTACCGGCAAATACCAAAGAGTTCATATGGATTGGTGGAGTTCTCATCAATTTGAATATTGGAATAGAGAAATAGAGTATTCTATGAACAAAGAAATACTTTCCAAGGGCAATGGATAGGGAAAATAGTGAAGCAATAAGAAGAAATAACCAGAATTTTTTTCTCTTTTTAGTGAATGAGAAGAAGGCAAAAAGCAAAGGAAATACTCCGAGATAAGTTGTCTGTTCCCAGAAAAAATATAGTGGTCCAGAACCAAAATAGTTTGCTTCACCCCCTGAAGAAGACCCAAATATATTTGGTACAAGGAAGCTCAGAAATCTTTTAGGATTGTAAGAGTCAAAGGCTATCTGGGAATAGGAGTAATCTGCCCTAATAGATGATTTTAAGAGATGAAGAGTTGGGATATATTGCCATAAAGCAATACCTATTCCTATAACTGCCGCGAAAACTGAATAAAGCATTATTTTCTTCCAATGCTTATTGTCAACTATCAAACGATAAATAAAATAATAAAATAAGAATAACATTTCTACAATAAGAGCTTGTGGATAACCTGCAAAGGAAATAAGGCCAATCACGAGTCCAGACCCAAAAGCAAATTTAAGGTCTAATTCATCAATGGTCTTCTTAAAGAGTAGAAAAATGAGGGGGAACCAAACAAAAGTCATAATTCGGTTTATATGAGTAAAGTTCAGAATAAAACGGAAATTGAACATATATACTATTGCTCCAATTAAAGAGCTTTGATATTCAAGTTTAAGTTCTCTTAAAAGTAGGTACATAAAGACCCCTGCAAGAAACAAATGGAATAGAGGAAGCATTTCAACTAGATAATAAGAGAGAAAACTATTCTTTACGAAGATTGCAAGAAATAGATTAAACGGATAAAGGACTGCGGATTGAACATCTGCAAAGAATGGAATACCACCTGCGACATAAGGGTTCCAGAAAGGAAATGACCCATTACGAATGGAAATTGATGCGAATAATCTATACGGGTAATTCTGAAATAGAAAATCTTCCCAGATATAACCCTTTTTCAGAATCAGAGGAAGAAAATACAAAACATTTAGTATAAATAAGAATGCTATTGCTTTTAAATTCTGATAAGTTCTCTTTTTATCCCCTAACAATCTTAATCCCTGAAGAACTACCGAGTATGGAAGCTCCAGACTTTATCAATTCTATAGCGCTTTTTTTATCTCTTATTCCACCTGCTGCCTTTATTGGAAGATAACTAACTTCCTTTATTACTTCAACCTGATGTACTGTTACTGGACCTTTTGTTCCAGACCCGGTCTTTATGAAGTCAGCTCCTGCTTCCTGGACGAGTTTAGCCGCTCTTTTTATCTCCTCATCGGAAAGTAGGGGCGCTTCTATTATAACCTTGAGTTTTCCATCAGGATGGATGCAATCTGCAATCTCTTCGAGATCCCTTTTTGCTTCTTCCAGTCTACCGCTTTTAAAAAGCCCAAATTGTATAACAATATCAATTTCCTGAGCTCCACTATTGATTGCCATTTCTGCCTCTTTTTTTCTAATAGCCGTAAAAGAGGCTCCAAGAGGGAAATCGCAAACCGAGACCGTTTTTACCCCTGAATCTTTCAAGATACTAAAGACAACGGGAACCCATATAGGATTTACACAAACACCTCTAAATTGATATTCCATTGCTTCCATGCAGGTTCTTTTAATATCATCCTTTGTTGCATTAATTGAAAGGTTCGTATGATCTATTCTGGAATTTAGAGATTTAAACAAATCTCTACCTATTTTACGATGCCCCTTTTTGACTTATTGATAAATGTGATTATCCTCTGGATATCCCTATCTTCCTCAAATTCATCCTCCAGTCTTTTAATGGCCTGTTTTGTATTCAATTTTGAACGGAAGAGTATATGAAACGCCTGCTTTATCCTCTGGATCCGATCGCCTGAGAATCCATTTCTTCTTAGGCCAATAAAGTTTGGGGATATTACTCTCAAAGGGAAATCCGCTGCAAGGGCATAGGGTACAAGATCCTTTGTTATTCTAAGACCTCCACCTATCAGGGAATAGGCTCCAATTCTAACCCATTGATGAACAGGAACAAAAGCCGAAATATAGGTATAATCCTCTACTTCTACATACCCCCCGAGTGTTGCTCCATTAACTAACAGGACGTTGTTTCCTACAATACAATTATGTGCTATATGGGAGTAAGCCATTAAATAATTATGATCCCCTATTCTGGTTTCCTTACCTTTTCCAACAGGAATATGGATTGTTGTAAATTCTCTTATTATATTGGAATCCCCAATAATAACCTTACCCCTCTCACCTTTATAACTCTTATCCTGGGGGGTATCACCGATTACTGCATAGGAGTGGATTTCATTGTTCTTACCTATCTCAACCCCACTCTTTATAATTGCCCCCCTCTCAATTCGGGAGCCTCTTCCGATCTTTACATCCTTCTCAATAATAGAACCCGATGCAATCTGAACATCCCTGTCTACTCGAACATCAGGATGAACACCCTCCATCCTATACACCCTTTCTATCTACTATACTGGCAGTGAACTCACCCTCGGCTACTATCTTATCCCCGACAAATGATTTACCCACTAATTTGCAAAAATTCGATCGAAAGGCTGAAAGTTTAACCCTGTGTGTGAGAACATCCCCCGGTCTTACAGGATTTTTGAATCTTACTCTATTTATAGAACCGAAATAAACCGTTTTCTTCTTTGGTTCATCTAATTTTTTGAGGAGGAGAAAACCCCCAGCTTGAACCATTGACTCTATTATAAGAACACCGGGCATTATGGGATCAGATGGAAAATGCCCTTGAAAAAAAGGCTCATTATAGGTGACATTCTTTATCCCAACAACCTCATCATCGTTTATTGACTGGATTCTGTCAATAAGCAAGAATGGATAACGATGTGGCATAATTTCTAAAATCTCTTCTATATTGAATTTCATTATTCACTCCTTTCAATCTTTTTTAGCAATTTAAAATGTAAGTCGTGACCCCCTCGAAAGATAAGATATGAACCGATAGGAAATGGCCTTTTTAGATAAAGGTCACCAATTAGATCCAAAACTTTGTGCCTGACAGCTTCATCGGGAAAACGGGCTTCATTAACCAGGCCTCCTTCATCATAGATTAAGGTGTTATCCATGGATGACCCAAGAGCATAACCTTTAGACCTCAGGTCTTCTTTCCATGAAAGAAAACCATAAGTTCTTGCCCTGGCAATTTCCTGATTGAAATCAGAACCCCTGTTAAATCTGTATTCTTGGTAGGAAAGCATAGGGTGATCATATGAGATAATGTAATGAATTTGTAATTCCCTGGCGGGTCGGAGGTAGGCAAAGCATCCCTTTTCTTCAACCAAATAACTACTCTTGATATGTTTTTTTCTTTTATCCTTCTTTAGATTTTTAAAGCCCACCTTTTCCATTGCAGTTATAAAGGGATATGCGCTACCGTCAAGGGCGGGTACTTCCACACCCTCAACCTGGATTAAAAGGTGATCAATCTGGCAGGCAAAGAGTGCGGCCAGGAGATGCTCCACAGTATAAATACTCCTTCCCTCCTTTGATAAAACAACTCCTCGATCGGTTTCTCCGACCGAATCAATAGCTGCTGGTATCACAGTTCCTTCTTGAATAAATCTTATCCCACCTTCTTCTTCAGGATGCAGATAGATTGTAGAAACTTCCCCAGAATGGACTCCAACTCCTTGGATCCTAACAGTTTCTTTCAAGGTTCTTTCTTTCACTTCATAAACTCCTGGATCCTTTTCTTGAGGTTGAGTTTTCCCATTCCAATTAATTCAAATAGTTTTTCTTTATCTCCGAATTGAATAAAACGGTCTGGAATACCTATCCTTAAGAAATCCTTTTTTAATCCCTTTTCACTAAAGAGTTCGAGAACAGCACCCCCAAAGCCCCCTGTTATCACATTGTCTTCCACTGTGATTATTTTCTCTCTATCTCTTGAAAGTTCCAATATTAAATCTTGATCAAGAGGTTTTACGAATCTTGCGTCTACAATAGTTGGATCTATCCCATCAAGTTCTTTGGAAACTTCCAGAATTCTGTAGCCAAGAGGTCCAATAGTTAGGATAAGAGGTTCTCCACCCTTTTTAAGGACTTCCCCTTTACCAATCGAAATAGGTGTTATCTTACCGGGGTTAGGGACTCCTTCAGATTGACCCCTTGGATATCTTATAGCAATAGGACCTTCATGATACTCGAGAGCTGTGATAAACATTCGCTTCAATTCCACTTCATCTCTGGGAGCCATTACAACCATGTTCGGTATCATTCTAAGGTAACTGAGATCAAATGCTCCGTGGTGGGTTGGACCATCCTCCCCTACAAGACCTCCCCTATCAATGCAGAAGATAACAGGCAATTTCTGCAAGGCTATATCGTGTATAATTTGATCAAAAGCCCTCTGAAGGAAGGTAGAATATATTGCGCACACTGGACGCAAGCCCCCTGCTGCAAGACCTCCTGCAAAGGTCACGGCATGTTGTTCGGCTATTCCAACATCGAAGAAGCGATCGGGAAATTCCTTCTTGAAGGTAGAGAGACCTGTTCCCTCTGGCATTGCTGCCGTAATCGCTATAATATCTTTATTCTCTCTTCCTGCCTCTACAATTGCATCACCAAAGGCGGCGGAGTATTTCTTCGGCCCATCTTTTTTTATCAACCTGCCAGTTTCGGATTCAAAAGGTCCAAGACCATGGAATAAGGTAGGGTCTTTTACTGCCGGTTCATAACCTTTGCCCTTCTCTGTAATTATATGGAGGATTTTTGCACCCTTTATCTTCTTTAATCTTGAGAGGACTGTTATTAGTTCCTGGATATTATGTCCATCTATCGGTCCATAATATGAAAGCCCAAATTCTTCAAATATAATATTTGGGACTATAAGATTCTTGAGTCCTTTGCTAAGTTTGTCTGCAGCTGTCTTTGCCTTTTTATTTAAACCTTTTGGAAGTTTTTCAAGGAGATTCCATGCATCCACCATAATCATATTATAAACCTCATCTGACTGGAGACGGGTAAGATATTCCCCCATTCCTCCCACATTCCTTGCAATAGACATCTTATTATCATTGAGGATAACAAGCAGATCTTCATCGAGGTAGCCAATCTGATTTAAACCCTCCATAGCCATTCCTCCACTCAGAGCTCCATCCCCAATTACAGCAACTACATCATAATTACTTCCTTTCTTATCCCGGGATACAGCAAATCCAAGGGCAGCCGAAAGTGATGTACTTGCATGACCTGCACCAAAGGGATCATAAATTGATTCATTACGCTTTAGAAATCCGCTAATTCCACCATATTTACGGAGAGTCTCGAAGCCTTCCCTCCTGCCGGTTAACAGTTTATAACTATAAGCCTGGTGTGAAACATCCCATATAATTTTATCTCTGGGTGGGTTGAATACCCGGAGAAGGGCAATAGTAAGTTCAACAATGCCTAAATTGGGTGCAAGATGCCCCCCATTCTGTGAAACAACATCAATTATCTTACTTCTTATTTCAGAAGCTAATTTATTAAGCTCTTTCCTTGGAATCTTTTTCAAATCATCAGGAGAATTGATTTTTTCAAGTAGCATTTTAACCTCTACAAAAGGCAAGTGCAAAAAGGAATCCAAATATTGAACCGATTATGACTTCGAAGGGTGTATGACCAACAGGTATTTGTAGTTTTTTGGGGGCTATTTTCTCATCCGGGATTACATCTAAAAATTTGTTTATAACTTCTGCATGTCTTCCAGTTACCCTTCTAACAACGGTTGCCTCCCCCATTATGAACATTGAAATAAAGATTGCAACTACAAAAAGGGGTGAATCTAACCCCTCATAGATACCTATTAGAGTTGTCAAGGAAATACTGGCTGCAGCATGCGCACTTGGCAGGCCACCTAACTCAAATAAGCGATGAAAGTTAAATTCCCTTTTAATTATCCAATAATTCAGAAATTTTATCACCTGACAGGATAAACCGCTCAGATAGGGAAGTGCAAAAAGATCCAATAGTTCTCTTTTCATTTCAATTTTTCCTTCCCAGTAGTAAAAGGATTATTTTTTCAAGTATCCCTTCTTCATCAATTGGTTTTAAATATTCTAAACAAAGTTCACTGTATCTTCCCGCTATCTTCCTGGAATACTCAATTCCATGCACCGAAGGGTAGGTTAATTTATTTTCATCCCTGCCCGCTTCCTTCATTTTGGTTTTTACATCAAGTAAATCATCTACAATCTGGAAGGCCATCCCCATAAATAGACCTCCCTTTCTAAGAGAAAATAGCTTTTCTTCCTCTGCTCCCGCTAAGACTCCCCCAATTTCACAGGCTGCGGAAAAGAAACAGGCTGTCTTGTGAGAATGAATATATCGAAGAAGTTTTGGGTCTTTCATTGAGCAATTTGACTCCACATCTTTTACCTGACCGCCAATAATACCCTCGTTTCCTAAAGCTTTTGTAAGCACTTTTAGAACCTTTTCCTTCTCTATCGCTGCGAGATTTGATTCTGATATGATATAGAATGCATGAGAGAATAGCCCATCACCTGCAAGTATGGCAATATCCTCCCCGAACTTTATGTGAGAACTCGGAAGACCCCTTCTATAATTATCGTTATCTATAGCTGGAAGATCATCGTGAATTAAAGAATACGAATGTATGAATTCAATTGCGCAGGCTACAGGCATAATCTTTTCTACATCTCTTCCTCCTGTGAGATGATAAGTAGTAATCATAAGGATTGGTCTTATTCTCTTACCTCCTGCAAGGACGGTATATCTCATTGCCTTATTAAGAGTTTGCGGATAAGTTTCCTCAAGAGGAAGATACTCAATTAATTTTTCATCAACTTTCTTCTTCCATTTTTTGAGATAACTCTTTATATTCATCAGTTTTTATTTTCCCTTCACTATCCTTAATCAATTTCTCAATTTTAATCTCAGCTTTGGAGAGGTATTCTTTTAACTCTGCAAGTAGATTCATCCCCTCCTCAAATAGTTCAAGTGATTCTTCAAGAGGAGCTTCACCCCTTTCCATTTTCTGGACAATTTCTTCCAGACGGTTAAGTGATTTTTCAAATTCCATACCAATAACCTATTATAATTATGGTAAAGTGTCAAGGGGGAAGTAATTTTTACCCCGGTTCGCTCTTGGACCTAACTAACTTCTTTTTATAACTTCTTTTATAAATATCTTCATCATACTTGCAGATCTATCCCAGGAAAAATTGGATGCCCACCTTCTTGCATTCTCTCCTAACTGAATGACCTTTCCTTTATCTTTAAGGAGATCTATAAGAATACCGGATAACCTAGAAACCGATCCAAAAGGATAGAGGTATCCAGTTTCATTATCCTTTACAGTTTCTCTTAGACCAGGACTATCCGGGACAATGGATGGGGTTCCTAAAGATTGACTTTCCATAGATGTAAGACCCCAACCTTCCTTCGGAGAGGTATTAACTGATACCCACGACCTTGAAAGGGTCTCTTTCTTTTCTTGATCAGAAACGTACCCCTTAAACTCAATCACACCTTCTAAACCCTTTTTCTTTGCCAACCTCATAAGACGAGGAAGATCATCCCCTGAGCCGACAAAAAGAATAAGTAAATTGGGAATCTCTCTAGCTACTTCGGGCAAGCTCTCAATCAAAATGTCCATCCTTTTATATCTTTTCATTCTTCCCAGGCAAATTACAGTTGGTCTCTCATAGAGTTCCCCAAAAGATCGGTAAAAAGAAAGATCGACTCCATTATAGACCACCTGGATATTTTCCTCTGGAACAGCCATCTTGATAAGGTTCTCTTTCGTGCTTTCCGATACTGCAACTATCGGTATATCTCTATAGAAGATAGGGATTAATTTTTCGGAAAAATACACATAGGAAGCAGCCATGGGATTGGTCTCGGTGTAAATAGTCCTGCCAAAAAGATGATGAAGAACAGCTATCCTTTTCTCCTTTACGAAAAATCGTCCAAAAAAAGGAATCTTATTTAGATCTTCTATCACAAGATCAAATCTTCTGAATCTATTAAGTTTTCTATAAGATGAAGGAACAAAAAAATTAAATAAATTCCTGGACCCCACTCTGTAGATCTTTATCCCCTGGATTTCTTCGAACCCTGGTGCCCCTTTAAATCTGGAGCATAGAAGGGTTATATCAAATTCATCTGTAAGCCGTGTGAATATTTCACGGAGGTTCACCTCCGCTCCTCCAGATAAGGGATTGAGCCAGTCCTGCCAGTTGATAATCAGGATATGGGGGCTCTTTTTATCCCTCACATCCAATCAGACCATCCTCTATATGGATCCTGATCTCACCATACTCTGCCACATAGTGTTCGTGAGAAACAACAATAACTGTCTTACCTTCCTCGTGAAGTTGCTGAAATATCTCCATAATCTCCTCTCCCCTTTTTGAATCCAGATTCCCTGTTGGCTCATCTGCCAGGAGGATTTCAGGCTTATTAGCAAGAGCGCGGGCAATAGCGATCCTCTGGCGTTCACCTCCGGAGAGCTGATTGGAGTAGTGATAGATCCTATCCCCAAGACCAACTCTCCCGAGTAGTTCAATTGCCCTTTTTTTTCTTTCCTTTGGAGAAACTCTGTTATATATCATAGGGAGAGAAACATTATACCAGGCAGGGACATCGGGCAACAAGTAAAAATCCTGAAAAACGAACCCCACTAAGTCCTTTCTTATATCGGCAAGCTCATCATCATTCATCTCTCCAACACTTTTGTCTTCAAGATAATAAGTTCCAGAACTAGGAACATCAAGACATCCAATAATATGCATCAGGGTCGATTTACCCGAACCTGAAGGCCCAAGAATACATGCAAACTTACCCTTTTTTAACTCAAGATCTACACCCCTTAGGGCATGAACCTCTGTCTCGCCAAGCTGATAGACCTTTTTTACCCCTATCATCTGGATTAAGCTACTCATATCTAAGAGCCTCCACAGGATTCAAACTCGAGGCCTTCCTTGCAGGATAAAATCCAAAGAAAATTCCAACGGCAACAGAAAATCCGAACCCAAGAAGAATTGACCAGAAGGGCATAGCAAAGGGGATATTCCCCACAATGGAAAGAAGTTTTGTTAGAGAAAAACCGAGAAAGATTCCGATAAAGCCTCCAAGGAAACAAATCATAATTGATTCCAGGAGAAATTGAATCAAGATTTCTTTCGATTTTGCTCCAATTGCCTTTCTTATCCCAATTTCTCTGGTTCTTTCTGTAACAGAAACGAGCATTATATTCATTATCCCTATCCCTCCAACAACAAGAGAAATTGCTGCTATCCCCACCATTATGATAAACATAGTCCTTGTCAATTGGTTAAATTCCTTCGCCAGAGCTCCTGAAGAATTGATTGAAAAATCATCCTCTTCCTCTGGTTTTACACCCCTTACCCTCCGCAGAATCCATCTTATCTCCTGTCTTGCTTCCTCCTCGTCTTCTGCAAGTAAGGTTATGGTTATTGACTCTTTCCTACCGGTGAATTTGGACATTATTGTTGTATAGGGTATCACTGCAACGTTATCCAGGCTCTGTCCCATTATGTCCCCCTTTTCTTCAAGTAGACCAACAACTGTAAAAAGCCTTCCCTTTATCCTGACAGTCTTCCCAATTGGATTTTCATCAGGAAATAGGGTATTTGCAACATCCTTCCCGAGAACGCAGTGATCTCTCCTGTATTTTATATCATCGTGGTTAAGAAAACGACCCAGATTTACCCCCTGATTCATTATCACCGGGAAGTCCTCAGAAGTTCCTTGAATCGTGACATTCCTTGCCTTCTTTTCTCCCATCTCAACATCGAATGCCCTTGAAATCTGGGGTGCAACATATTCAAAGGAGGATCCAAACTCTTTTAAAGCTTGAACCTCCTTCAAACCAATATCCCTTCTCTTCTTTATATTCCACCATTCTATATTTTTCCCTCCTACCACCCAGGGAAACTTTTGAACATAAAGGACATTTGCACCGAGGCTTGAGAAACTTTCTGCCACCTGCTGTTTTAGACCTGAAATCGCCGAAACAACCGCTATCACTGTGGTAACACCAATTATAATTCCCAGAGTTGTAAGGAGGGAACGAAGTTTATTGGTCTTTATGGATTCTATTGCTGAACGCAAACTCTCTGTCAGGAAACCTCTATCCATTATTTCTTGATCCCTTTTGATTCCCTTTCTATTTCCTGTGATGGTGCAGGTTTCTTTTCTACTTCCTTAGTCTCATTCCAGGTCACCTTCTGATTATCAGTAAGTTTCATAAGGATTTTGAGCGGGCCTGTAACGATAAGGTCTTCTTCTTTTAATCCTTCCGTCACTTCTGCCCATCTCCCCTGAGTTATACCTGCTTTAATCGTTGTGAATTTCGCCTTGCCATCTTTTATTCCATAAACACCCTTCTCCTTTTTCTTTGTTACAACAGCCTGCAGGGGAATGCGAAGAATATCTTTCTTTACATCGGTTATAATCTCACAAGTTGCACTCATACCAGGGAGTATCCCAGGATGATGAGGAAGAGCAATTTTAACCTCAAACTCCACCGCTCCTGACTGACCTGTTAGATCTATCTTTGGAAGTGAAGCGACGTTATAAACTGTCCCGATGAACTGGGTATCGGGAAATGCCTCTATGGAAACCCTTGCTGAATTACCCAGAGAGATGAGGGGAATCTCGCTCTCATTTACATCACCTATCATCTCCATTGCATCAAGATTTGAGACGGTAAGGAGGACTGTTCCAGGGTTATTCATTGTCCCGATGATAACATTCTCCCCTTCTTCTACTTCGACCCTCGTCACAGTTCCTGAGATTGGAGATCTTAGAGTGATCTTATTAAGGCTTCTCCTCGCCCTTTTTAACTCTGTCTTTGCATTCTCTAAATTGAGTTGGGCTAACTCCACTTCGGTTGCTATATTCTCAAAATTTTCCTTGGAAATTAGCTTTTTCTTGTAGAGTTCTTTCTTCCTCTTGAATTGCGTCTGTTTAAATTCAAGATCAGCATTCATTGCCCCAACATTTGCAATCGCTCTCCTGTAGGCAGCAAATTGTTCAATTGAATCTAATTTAGCAAGTACCTGCCCTTTCTTCACCCAATCCCCCTCCTCGACATATAGTTTTATAAGCTTCCCCATTATATCTGAATTGATATCCACTTCCTTTACTGCATGGATCTTCCCGGGTGCAGAAACTATCTCTTCTATTTTTCCCCTCTGGACTTTAGATGCCAGAACTTCAACTGCGCTTTTCCCTTTGAGATTAACCACAATGATGATCACAAGTATGATAACTATTCCACCTGCAATTATTCCCCTTTTCATCTTCTTACTCATACAATCTCCCCATAATCCTCTTTAATTTATAGATTGAAAGATACCAGTCAAAACGAGCCTGTGTGTCTGAATACTGAGCCTGAAGAAGGTCTTCTTCAGCTCCCAATAGTTCAATTATTGATGCCTCTCCAAGACGATAACGCTCTTCTGTTGCTTTATAACTCTCCTCTGCCAGCTTTAGTGTTGTTACGGCTAATTTTAACTTCTGCTCGGATTCCTGGTATCCAAGATATGCATCCTCAGCAGAAATCCTAATTTCCCTCTCTCTATCCTTTAATCTCATTTCTGCCAGGGAAAGTTGGAGTTTTGAAATCATCACCTGGTTTACCCTTGAAAAACCTGCAAATAAAGGAACCGATATAGACATTCCAATTCTATAATTATTGTTATCGGCTAAAACCGAAGATGTTGGAAACTCCTCACCATAATAACCATAACTCCCGGAAAAAGAAATTGAAAAAAGTTGATTGGTTGTTCTACTCAAAAGATTGAGCCTCGAACTCCTCACATTTGCCCTGTACTCATTCAGGTTTGGATCGGTTTTCTCTGCTAATTCAAGAATTGAATCTTTCGGGGGTAGTTCAAATTCAATTGAAGGATCCGATAGAGAAATGGAATCAGTTGCCTCAAGACCAATAAGTTTTTTTAAATTAAGGGATGAAACCCTTTCCAGATTCTTTGTATCTAAAAAGTTGTATTGTGCCTGAAGGTTATCCACTTTCGCTTTTAAGAGTTCCGCGGTTGAAGCAGAACCAAGTTTCAACTTCTCATCTACAAGAAGAAGATTATTCTCTGTCCTCTGAACCGCTTTTTCTTTACTCTTAAGCAATTTTCCCAACATAAGGGTACTAAGGTATTGTGAAGCAACCTGGTAGACAATTCCATTTCTTACTTCAAGAAAAGAATAATAGACAGAGCTGTTCTTCCAGTGGGTAGAGTATGCATCGATAAGGTCCGTTGGTTTCAGTCCCCAGGATAAGTTTAGATTAAAAGTTCTAATTGTGTCAGACCAGCTAACTCCTCCGGTTGTCTGGGAAGTATGGGTGTAATCATAACCTCCATATATTCCAGGGAGGAGGTCTGAGTAAACCAAGGAGTTGACCTTCTGCTGAATTTGAAAACTCTGCTTTGCCTGTAGGTAAATTGGACTTTTTTTTAGACTTTTATCAACTGCCTGATCAAGAGTGATTGTAACCGAAAATAATAGAAAATATATCACATTGCCCCCTTTCTTGCAAAAAGAATCTTGAATCCCAGAGTAACGAGGAAGGTTAGTATTGAAACTAAAGCCCCTTTCTTCCTCGATATGCCTGTAATTTCCGCAACTCCAAAAGCAATAAGTGTAAATATCCAGATCTGAAAGATGTCTATTCCTGATACAAGGGCATAGAGTTTTGGATTTTCCGTCTTAATGAATAGATCCAGACCTGTTGCAACTCCAATGTCTTTAAAAGAAGTGATGTTAGGAATTCCCCTGATAAGAAGGAAAATGATATTTAATATTTGCTTTATAACAATAACAACAGAAGAATAAGCAAAAAGGTCAAGGGATTTAATATAATTCCATTTACCATCAAAAGAACTCCCAAACAACCAGAGAATAAGAGACATAGCAAGCCAGCCAAGTATTGTAAAAACAGGTATACTGATATATCTTATCACGCCTATCCCTTTTGGTAATTCCCGTGTTATTCCCATTTCAGCCATCTTCTCTGCAGTGAGCCGTGTTATGGCAGGAGCACTTATCCAGGTAACAAGCAGAGAAAAGACCACAACAACAATGAAAGGAATCCACCAATCGTCCTTTTCCTTTATATGTTCAAAGACCTTGCCAGGTTCTAAAATTATATTTATAAGATTTGCCATTTTTACCTCCTGTATTTTATTATGAAAGAATAATAAGTTTATTCATCAACCTGTCAAGAAGATTTTTTAAAAAGATAAAACCCTTCCATTTTTTAAAATAAGACCGAAAAAAATCACAAATGGTTCCATTCTTAACTTGACTTCTTTTCTCTTTTTCTTATTTTCTTCTAAAAAGGATATAAAATGAAATTAATCGGAGAGATCAAAGAAATAAAGGGGAAATCTTATTCATACAGGGTAAAGGTAAAAATTACGAACACTTTTCACCCTTCTCTTTCACTTCCAAAGGGAATCGGTGGTCGGGCTTTTATAATAAAGAGAAAATGGGTTTATCCCTTCATCCCTGGAGTCGGGAGTAAGATCTCCATAGACGGAAAGGAGATTGGGGTGGAGATTGAGAAAGTAGGGCTTTCAAACGAGCTACTTTCACTTTTTATCTTACCAGAACTTGGCGGTAGGATTGCTTTTATCCAATATAGAGACAATAAACCTATTCAATCCGAGCTATTATATGGAAGGGACACATCTCTTGTCAGTGTTGGAATAACTGAAGATTTGGGAGAGAAAACAGGAATGAACTCGTGGAAGTTTGAAATTAAAGATAGATCAGCTAAATCATTAAAAATGGAATGCAAAAAGAAGGGTTGGGATATTAAGAAGAAAATATCAATTAATAAAAATATTATTAACCAAGAGTTCAGAATAAAAAGAGAAGGAAGAGAGAAAAAGGCCGATTGTTCCTTCAGCGAGACCCTTTCCTTTTTGCCTGATATTCGTAAACTCTCTATTTATTTACCAACAAGAGAAAAGGTCTTTATCTCTACAACCAACCCTGTTGTGAGCCCATGGCACCCTATCGAAAATTTCTACAATTTAACTAGTGGATTAATCGTTAAGGCCGGAAAAACTGTAATAGGATGGTCAACAGATATGAAGGATATAGGAGAGGTCATCATAAGAGAAGAGGAATGGCTTACAAAAATAATATCAACCTGGAATAAAATATCCATCAAAAAAGGCAAAATGAGAGTATTCAAAACAACTACGGTAATCGGAGAAGATTTCAAGATCGAAAAAAAGAGAATCGGGATTAAAAGTAGCGGAAAGTGGCTATGGATAATAGAGGGAAAATGCGTGAGTTGACTTTAGGTTATGAGTGGGAAACCCTTCTCTTAAATAAATATGGCCTTCCTTCAAAGAGCAGTGAAATGAAAAATTTTATTGTAAAGGTCCGGAGCAAAAACCCCCATTCAAGATGTGGAACTGATTGGATACCCGGTCTCAAGCGAGCTTTATTTGAAATAAGGAGTGGAGTATTAAGAAATAAAAGGGAAATAAGAAAAAGAACGAAAAAACTAATAGAAACAACTCTTGAATTCTCCAAAGAGGAAGGTTTTCGTTTTCTACCAATCGGCTCCTTTCCTCCTTTTGGTGGAGCTATCGGATTGCACATCCATATAGGGTCATGGGAAAAAACAAAAGGCCTTCAAGAACTAGCAAATAGAGCCTTGCCTTATCTACCCTCTTTTGCAGCTCTTTCTGTCAATTCTCCCTTCTGGGGAATGGCTCCTTTTAGACCCCCTTTTGGTGTGAAGAGTTACCGGCTAAAACACCACGCACAGGAAATGTCGGTTCCATCTTATTCAAAGCCTGCACTCTCACATCTTTCCTGGGAAAGAGACATCACAGTGAAGTTTCTAAGTCATCCCACCATTGAAATTCGAATCTGTGATGCTCCCCTCTCCTGGTTATTCGTATGCGAAATTACCGCCTTTATTTCATCCTTTATTGTAGAATCAAAAAAATATTTAGAACCTATTCGGAAGGCTCGGTTTATAGAAGCAATTGATAATCGACTCCGCGCGATGAGAGACGGCCTTCAGGCAAAATTCCTCTGGAAAGGGAAAGAGAGGGAAGTTACTGATATACTTAAAGAGATGATAAAAATCGCCCAGCCAACTTTAAAAGAGTTGGGTTATGAAAATCTTCCTTTAATAGAGAAGATGATAAAAAAAAGGCAGACTCAGGCTGATTTTCTTTTTTATCTATTTCAAAATTATGGTGGGGATATATTTGACTTCACTCAATATCTTGCAGCCAGTTTGAACTATATTGATGATCCCTTTAATACATATCTTGCTTTTGCTCCCACTCTTGAAGTGAAAAATTTGATGGATATCGATGAATATCTCTTATCAATGATTGGCAAGAGAACCAGATACGGAAATCTTTATAGAGTCTTATACCAGCCTACTTCGGAATTTGAGCGCCGAATAGAAAACCTGAAGAAGAAAAAACTCATTTCCACACAGTTTGATGAAGAAAAGGGAGCTCTTTTCTCAAGGCTTTTTAAAACTGAAGATGAGAAAAAGAATTAGGATGATTTTCTCCTATTTAATTTTCCCTCTTGATTTTATTCAGATGTTTGTATAAAATAATAATACAATGGTCGTGATATTATCTCTTGTAGGTGGATATCTTTTCGGGTCAATTCCTTTTGCCATTATCATTTCAAGATTAAGGGGTGTAGATATCAGAAAAGCTGGAACAGGGAATCCTGGAGCAGCCAATGTGCTTAGAGAGGTAGGCAAAGTTTGGGGAATTATTGTCTTTCTTTTAGATATAGCTAAGGGAATAATCCCGATGTTAATAGCTGACAGGATGCTAAATATCCCGGCTTACCATTTACATCATCTCTTCTGGGTTGGTCTTGTTGGAGTCTCTGCAGTTGCAGGGCATTGCTGGTCAGTGTTCCTTGATTTTAAAGGAGGAAGGGGTCTTGCAACCACTGGAGGAGTGATTCTATATCTCTTCCCAAAATTTTTTCTCATCGGAACAGCAGCGTATTTCATCACTCAGAGAAGCCCTCGAAATCCTATAGTGGTTCTCCCAATCTTTATATTAGTCTTTGGAATTTTGATATGGATCTATCGGAACTCAATACCCTGGTTGATTCCTTTTCTCTTGATTTTCCTTACAGTTGGTCTTATCGCAAATAGGCAGGCTATAAAAGAACTTAAAGGAGGGACTCATTGAAACTAAAAGCAAGGAAGATTTATAGGATCGGTGCTGGAATCATATTCCCCTTAGTATACTTCTTCTCCCCAAATAGGGTTATCACTGAAATGCTTCTCTTCTATCTAATAGGAATGATGACAGTGATTGAGATAATGAGGCACCTCTCTCCTGATATCTGGAAGGTGATGGTGGATCATTCCCATGGGATCCTTAGAGAAAAAGAGGGCTTCATAACAGGAACTATGGCTTTGCTTCTTTCAAATGCAATTGTTATCGCCTTCTTTGACAAATGGGTGGCTATCATTAGTCTCCTCTTTATGCTTTTTGGTGATACGTCAGCTTCCATTATTGGTTCGAAATATGGACAGGTAAAAATGGGAGATAAAACCCTGGAAGGAAGCCTTTCCTTCTTTATAACAACTGTGATTCTCTCCCTTCTCTTCTATAAGTGGGTTCCAATACATCTCGCTATCCTTCTTATCGGGTCAGTTGTTGCAACCGTCATCGAGGCTTTGCCCCTGAGAATAAATGACAATCTCACAGTGGCAATTGGTTCGGCCATCGCCATGCAAATATTCATATTTTAAGAAATAGGTTCTATCTCGTAATAATCCTTTTATACCACAAAAACCATGGGGTGTCAATAATCCCAATCAAGTTTTTTGTAACGATTTGACCTATAATCAACATTGAGAGTGGCATTCTCCCATAGAAGGCAACAATTATGAATATGATAGAATCAAGAGTTAGATCCACTACATCTGAGGTTACACTCCTAAGAATAATCTTTGATTCAAATCTCTTTTTAAGGGTTGAAAATACATACGCATCCACATTTTGGCAAATAAGAAACGAAACCCAGGATGCAAAAGTTATCCGAAGACCCATTTGGAATATATCCTGCCAAGCTTCTTCATATTTGAAAAAAGGGGCTGGTGGTAGTTTTTTTACTAAAAGGATAAAAAGAACCAGAAGGACCTGGGTGATAAATGCAATCCCAATTGCAAGATGGGTTTTCTCCCTGCCATAGACCTCATTAATCATATCTATTGCCTGGGCAGTGAAGGGATACAGAAAAACGGCGGCAGGAGCGGTAAACTCTGCAAAACCAAGATTGAAGATGGCAATCCTTGTTGCAGTTATCTGAGAGGCAGCAAGGTAGATGATATAAAAGGAAAGGAGAACTGCAAAGCCAATTTTAATCTGATAACGAACGATATAACCGCTTATTGCGGTAGCGATAGTTAAACTTATTGCCCAGTATATCCAGATAAGGGGTATACTTATTTTCCTTCTTCCCTGTGTAAGGTTGTTTTTATTCCACCCCGAATGTTAACTTCTAAATCTACACGAAGATACCTGGGAGACAGCAAAGATTTGAAATCTTCGAAAATGATATTGAGAAGTGTCTCATGAGTGGTCTTAAGACTCCTGAATTTCTCTATATATAGTTTCACGCTCTTCAATTCCATTATTAGCTTAACGGGTTTATATTTAACCCTGAGGGTATAAAAGTCAGGATGAGAAGTAAATGGGCAAAGAGCAGTAAGTTCAGGGGTTTCGAATTCCACAGGATAATTTGCCTCTGGAAAGTTATTCGGAAGAACCTCCAGGGTTTTCTTAAGTTTTTTTAGTTCTTCAATATCTTCTGCCATTTTACCGAAGGAGAGGAAAGAGTATAACATCCCTGATTGAAGGTTGATCAAGGAGAATCATAACAATACGATCTATACCAAGGCCAAGCCCTCCTGTAGGGGGCATACCGTATGACATTGCAGAAAGAAAATCTTCATCAAGAGATTCTGTTTTCGCATCACCCTTCTTTCTAAGAGCCGCCTGGGAGAGAAAACGCTTTCTCTGTTCAATTGGGTCATTCAATTCAGAGTATGCATTACCTATCTCCATACCACCAAGGAATGGTTCAAATCGTTCTACAACATCTTCCTCATCTCTCTTATCCTTTGCAAGCGGAGAGATATCTTTTGGATAATCCATAATGAAAGTTGGTCTTTCAATTTTAGGTTCAACCACCCATTCGAAAATAGCTTCAAGAACTTTACCTTTAGTAAAAAGCCCTTCAATATTTATACCCAGTTTTAAAGCTTCTTTTTTTGTCGCTTCAAAAGAGAGAGTTTTAAAGTCTATCCCTGTCATCTCCCCAAGAGCCCCGAAGTATGAAAGTCTCTCCCAACCTTCTTCAAAGGAAATCACCTTCCCTTGATATTTTATCTCGGAAGAACCTACAAAGCGCTCCAGAAGGCGACCAAATAGCGATTCAACAATTTCCATCATATCCTTGTAATCTGCGTAAGCCTGGTATAGTTCAAGCATAGTAAATTCTGGATTGTGAAACCTGTCAAGACCTTCATTCCTGAAATCCCTTCCTATCTCATAGACCCTTTCCATTCCACCAATGATGAGCCTCTTTAGATAGAGTTCATCGGCGATCCTGAGATAGAGGTTCTTCTTTAAAGACTCTTGATAGGCTGTAAAGGGTTTTGCAAAACCTCCTCCATACTCTGGTTGAAGTATTGGAGTCTCAACCTCAAGAAAATTCCTCTTGTTCAGAAAATCCCTTATCTCTTGAATAATTAGAGATCGAGTCTTAAATACTCTGACACTTTCCTCATTCGCAATGAGGTCAAGGTATCGCTTTCTATGTCGTTCTTCGCTGTCAGAAAGTCCATGCCACTTCTCTGGCAGGGGATGCAGGGATTTTGATAGAATAGTAAGATCGCCAACCCAGATAGTAACCTCACCCATCCTTGTCTTCATCAATTTACCCTTTACTCCAAGGAAATCTCCTATATCGAGGAGCTCAATTAGATCATAATCTAATGGCAGGGTATCTGCATTGAGATATATCTGGATGGTTTCAGAGTAATCCTGTAAGTCCATAAAAGAGCTCTTCCCATGGATTCTGATTGCCCTGATTCTTCCACAAGCAGAAACCTCTTTCCCTTTAAGGGTTTCGAAATCTTCTTTTAACTTTCGGGCGAGATGTGTTCTAACAAATTTATAAGGATAGGGAGCTATCCCCTTTTCTTTTAACTTCTCTAACTTCTTCTTTCTAAATTCAACCTGATCAAGAGTTTCATCCATAGAAGGAATATAGTAAAACATTTAACAATGTCAACCTAATAAATAATGAACTTCTTCCATATATAACCTAGAAACCCTTGACAATTAAAAAATATTTATAACTTTTATAAATAAATTAAAATTAAGGAGGAAAGATGAAAGAAAAAAAATGTGATTATATGAAGCAAGCATTAGAAAAGCTGAGTGCTTCTCTCCAAACACTACAGAAAGAGGCTCCAGAGTATAATAAGGCTTTCTTTGAGTTTGTAGAACAGGCCGAAAAAGAAGGAGCTCTCTCTGTAAAAACGAAGGAACTTATCTCTATAGCGTTGGGCATAACTGCACATTGCACCCATTGCATTGCTTTTCATGTGAAGAATGCTATAGAGGCTGGAGCTTCAAGGCAGGAGATATTGGAGGCAGGTCTGGTTGCCGGACTTATGGGAGGAGGTCCAGCGGTTGCATATCTTCAATATGTTTTTGATGCTTGTGACCAGTTTGGTGCAAAATAAAAGGTTAATTTAAAAATACATTAATAAAAAGCTAAACTCTATAGAATTAAAAAAACTTTAAAAAAATATAGTTGACTTTTTAATAATTAATTTTATTTTAAATTTATGGATAGGGTTTCACTTGTTATCTTATGGTTTTTCATATTCGTAAGAGCTGTAATCTTCTTTGGTCTTGTTTATTTTATAGTTATTGAATTAAGAAAATATAGAAGGAGACACGGTAATAATGAAAAACGGGATTAATGAGATCATCGATATAGAAAAGAAGGCAAAGGAAATTCTCACAAGGGCAGAAGAAAAAGCAGAAAATATTCGAAAAGAAGCTGAAAAAGAGAAAGAGAAGATAATAAAAGAAGGCACCAGGAAGGCTAAAACCATCTGGGAGGAAAATCAAGAAAAGATAGAGAATAGAAGAAAGGTTTTAGAAAGAGAAGTGAATGAGAAAACAAAAGACCTCGAGAGTGAACTTTTGAATAGCTACGAAGAGATAAAAGATAAACTTATTCAAAAAATGATCTCTCAATTACAAAAGAGATAATGTATTATTCAATTTATCCAAAACTAAGGGCTATTTACTCATACTTGCCCGAGGAAGAGGAAATAGAGACCCTTCTTTCTTCCAGTGGAGTTTCCGATTTTAAAAATAGACTCAAAGAACTTAAAATTATCAAACGATTTCCACTCATTGATGAGGATATTGAAAAACATTTTAATAATTTACCCTTTACTCTCTCAAAGATTGTTAAAGATCGCCTGGACGGTTCCCCAAAGGAATTTTTTAACCACTATAAAAGAATCTATGAACTCAAGGACATAAAATCTGTTCTCCGCAGGGGAAAGGGCCATTACATTCTTTTCCTTGAAAAAGAAAACTATACGTTTTCAGAGATTGCGGATTTCCTTAAGATTGGATTCTGGGAGGAAGGATGGGTAAGGGGTTATTCCCGATATAAGGATACTAAAAAATTACTAGACTTAGAGATCTCCCTTGATCAATATTATTACGAGTCTCTTTTTAACTCATCGAGCAAACTACCCTTCTCAGATAGAAAAGAGACAAAGGATTTCATTATGAGATGGATTGATATTACAAATCGACTCTGGGGATATCGGCTAAAACATTACTATGGAATGAAAACCTTTGAGATAAGAAGATTTCTAATTCCTGAAGGGTCTTTCTATCAAAATGTTGAAGAAATCGAAGAGGTAAGCCCTGCAACGATAAAAAAAGTTCTTTTTGCACTCTGTTATAAGGATTTTAAGTTGAGAATTTATAAAATGAGAGCAATCCTTGCATTCTTCCTTCTCTTTGAGATTCAGTTAAAAAGGTTAATTTCAATCTATAATTCGAAATTGCTGGCTTTAAATCAGGAAAGAATTAAGCAGTTGATTGGGTTTGGTTAAGATGTGGGTTCCTGAATCAATGAGTCGCTATCTCCTTGCAACGTCAAAGGATGATCTAACTCAGGTTCTTGAATTCTTCGGAAAAGAGGGAAAGTTTCATCTGGAAGAATTCAAGAGAGAAGAGCTGGAAAAAGCAAGTTATGGAAAAACCTACCAAAATTTAAATAGAGAGAATGAAGAAATCCAGAGGATTATCCAATATTTTGGAATCAAGAGAAAAAAAGAACCTCTCATGAGAGCTGTAGATGCAACCGAGGTAGATAAGGAAGCAAAAAAATTCCTTACTAAGTTCCAGGATGAATTAGGAATGAAAAGAGATAGACTGAAAGCCTTAAAGGAAAAAGAGACAGAACTTAACCTGCTTTCCGAAATCTTAGCCCTCCTTCCGGATGAAAAGATTCCCATCCAGGAACTTATAAATGGTAGATTCTTCAAGATGAAAGGCGGAACGATTCCTTTATCAGAAAAGGAAATTCTAAAGAGCGTAATTCAGGGAACAGATGTTGCTGTGTGGACGAGACCTCCCTTGATAGATAAAATCCCCATTGTAGCAATCTATCCAATCTCTGAGGAAGAAACAGCAAAAAAGATCTTAGACCAGGCTCGATTTTCTGAGAGCATGGAATTTAATAAACTAAAGGGAAAGGTTTCAGAAGTAAAAGACTCTATTGAGATTGGATTCTGGGAGATAAAGGAAGAAAGAGCGAATATCCAGAATTCAATCAAAAAGATGGGAGAAAATGTAAAAGAGAAAATTTTGGCCTTTTCCAGAGATACGAAAATAGCTCTCACGGAACTTGGCTGGATAGGCAAGATGTCAAGAACAGAAAATGTATTTTTCATCAATACATATCTCCCATCAGAGGTTACTCCAAAAATAAAGAAAGACAGCAAGGACCTCGATTTATATATCTTAAGCAGAGAAAAGATCCAGAGAAATAGTAAAGAGGCAAAAAATACTCCTACAAAATTGAACAATCCAGGTTTTTTTAGACCCTTTGAATCCCTTGTTAAAACCTATAGTATTCCATCATATCAAGGAATTGACCCGACGATACTTACCAGCATTACCTTTCTTTTAATGTTCGGAGCTATGTTTGGAGATCTGGGGCATGGAATCGTTCTACTCCTTTGTGGAATAGGTCTATATTTTCTCCCCATCCTCAAGAAATACGCTCTCTTACCAATTGCCCTGGGCATTTCTTCTTGCATTTTTGGAATCCTCTTTGGAGAATTCTTTGGAACTCATCCTTTTGAACCTTTATGGTTTTCTCCATTTGAAAATACCGAAAGAACAATGATGCTCGGAGTCTACCTCGGTATGGGAATGATAGCTTCGGGTTTTATTATAAAGATCATTGAAGGGAAGATAAGAGGAGATAGGGAAGAGATTTTTTTATCAGGAGAGAGCTTGCCTGGTCTTATATTCTATATCTCCCTGGTCTTTCTTGCTTTCGGTGTTGTGAAGAACATTCCAAAAAGATTAATCATTATTGAAGGTTCAATTACTGGCGTCTCAATCCTTGTTATTGCCCTTGGAAAACCTATAATGGAAGCAATAAAAGAGGGTTTAAACACAAATGATCTTCTTCTCTCCTTATCTAATGTAGCCCATCTCTCCCTTGCGATGATTGCCAACACCCTTTCCTTTATTCGAGTTTCTGCATTTAATATAGGTCATGCTGCTCTCACTCTCTCGATAATACAAATTGGAAATCTCCTGGGAGAAATGATCGGGGGAGGAGAATACTTAACCCTTTTTCTTGGTAACCTTATCATTATAGTCCTTGAGGGAATGATTGTATTCATTCAGGCTCTCCGTCTTGAATATTATGAGTTCTATTCAAGGTTCTTTGAAAAAGGCAAAAGAGAATATAAACCAATAAAAATATCATAGGAGGTATTTATGAAAAGGTTCAGGTCAATCATTCAGTATTTAAAAACTCTAAATGTTGGATTTTTGGCGGCGGCTTCCATCACAATGATCATAGGAATAATTATTCTCTCAACCCCAGTGGCTCTCTTTGCTCAGGAAGCAGGTGCAGTAGGTGGGCAAACTGCTGGATGGGCATTCCTTGCAGCTGGTCTTTCTATCTGTGTTTCTGTGATAGGAGCCGGAATTGCTCTATCCAGGATCGGTGCTGCTGCAATGGCTGCCCTTGCTGAAAAACCTGAGATTATGGGTAGTGCCATTGTTTTTGCAGGCCTTGCTGAAGGTCTTTCGATCTGGGGTCTCATTGTAGCAGTGCTTATATTAGGGAAGGTATGAAGATAAAGGTCATCGGCGATGAATTGACCTGCCTTGGCTTTAACCTTGGGGGTGTTTCAACTTTCCTGCCAGAGAATAGGGAAAGCCTTGCAGAAGAATTTGAAAAGTCCCTTGAGGACAATGAACTTGGTCTTCTTCTCATAACAGAAGAAAAAGCCAATCTAATAAGAGAGAAGGTTGAAAGACAGAAGACGGAAGGTGAAAAGCCTCTTGTTGTAGAGATACCTTCAAGGGCTGGATGGAAGGAAAGAGGCAAAGCTTTGAAATTAATCAGCAGTGTTTTATCAATAAAGTTATGAAGAAAGATATAGGAGAATTGAAAGAAAGGATACTCAAGAAGGCTGAAGCTGAAGTGAAGCAAATGGTCACCCATGCAAAAAAGGCAAGGGAGCGCATATTAGAAAAAGCAAAAGAAGAATCAGAAGAGATCCAGGAAAATGCAAGGAAGAAAGCTTTAGAAATTTTCCAGTTAGAAGAAAGGAAAATTGAAGCTGAAAGGACAATCCAGAAAAGGAGGAAAGAACTTAAAATCCGTGGAAAGATATTCGACTTCATGATCAGAGATCTTGAGGATAGAATTTATGAAATGCTAAAGAAAGGTGAATTAAATAGTTGGATTAGAGAAGAAATTAAAGAGATTATATTGCTTGAGGGTGAGAAAATGACTCTTGTTACGAAAGATAAAGATAAAAAACTCTTTAAGAAACTGATAAAAGGCATTAAGGGAATCCAGATAAAAACTACTGAGATGGAACCCGGCTTCCTGCTCAGGGGAGAAAAGAGTGAATATGACTTCCGTTTTCATCTCATTGCAAAAAATCTTCTGAATGAGAATAGAAAAATGGCGTTTTCAATGATAAGGTTGGACAATGGGTGAAGGAATACTTTATAGAGTTTCTGGACCAATTATTTCTACAAAGAAGACTTCTGGCATCGTTATGAATGAAGAGGTGAGAATTGGAGAAGAAGGCCTAATTGGAGAGGTTATCGGAATAAATGCGGAAGAAGCCACAATCCAGGTATATGAAGATACTACAGGAATCCGACCAGGAATAAAAGTCTATGGAACCAATAAACCTCTTTCTGTAGAACTGGGTCCGGGTCTTTTATCCCAGACATTTGACGGTATTCAGCGCCCTCTTACCGTTATAAAGAAAGAGCAAGGGATCTTTGTAAAGAGAGGTGCAAAACCGCCTCCTTTATCCAGAGAGAAGGAGTGGAAAGTTGACATTCAGATAAAGGAAGGTGATATAATTGGTCCGAATTCCATAATAGGAGAGGTAAAAGAGACAACTCTTGTGAAACACAGAATCCTTGTTCCACCAGATGCAATGGGAAAAGTGGTTGAAATAATTGAATCTTCCACTTATAAAGTGAATGATACTATTTGCATCCTCCAGGATGAAGAAGGAGAAAAAAGGGAACTTAAACTATTTCACTCCTGGCCGGTTCGGAAAAAAAGACCCTTCATAAAAAGACTTCCTCCAGAGGAAATTCTCTTTACGGGTCAGAGGGTGATTGATTCAATTTTTCCCATTGCAAAGGGAGGGGTTGCGGCAATCCCAGGAGGGTTTGGAACAGGAAAGACAGTGACCCAGCATTCCCTTGCAAAGTGGGCTGATGCGGATATAATTATATACATCGGGTGTGGAGAAAGGGGTAATGAGATGGCAGAGGTCTTAGAAGAATTCCCAAAACTCAAAGATCCAAGGTCTGGTAAGAGCATTATGGAAAGGACAATCCTTATTGCCAATACATCCAATATGCCTGTTACTGCAAGGGAATCGAGCATTTACACGGGGATTACCATAGGTGAGTATTTCCGGGATATGGGTTATGATGTTGCAATTATGGCTGATTCTACCTCAAGATGGGCAGAGGCTCTCAGGGAAATCTCGGGCAGAATGGAAGAAATGCCAGCGGAAAGAGGTTTCCCCGCCTATCTTGGTTCAAGATTGGCAGAGTTCTATGAGCGGGGAGGTAGGATGGAAGTGGCTGAAGGCAGGGTAGGTTCTGTTTCCATAATCGGGGCTGTTTCACCTCCAGGGGGAGATTTCTCAGAGCCGGTTACAACCCATACGAAGCATTTCATTCGCGCCCTCTGGGCTCTGGATACAGAACTGGCATATTCCAGGCATTATCCCGCCATTTCCTGGACTGAATCATATTCTGAATATTTTGAGGAAATTATTGGATGGTGGGAGAGGGAGGGAATAGATATGGAAAATCTAAGAAATAGAGTAATGGGAATACTTATGGAAGAATCCCATCTTCAGCAAATTGCTCGACTTGTGGGGGAAAGAGCTCTGCCAGAGGGGGAAAGATTAACCCTTAAAGTTGCTGAGCTGATCAAGGAGGGATTTCTGCAACAAAATGCTCTATCAAAGGTTGATGCTTACTGTAGCCCGAAAAAGCAGTTCAGAATGCTTAAGGTAATTCTTGATTTTGGAGAAACTGCAAGAGATTTGTTAAACGAAGGGATCCCTCTATTCAAAATCATTGAACTGCCCATTTTTTCTGAAATCAAAAGGATGGGAGAGGATATTAGAAACGATGAAATCGATAAATTTGACAAACTAGAAGATAAACTGAATAAAGAATTCGAAGAATTGAGGAAAGAATATGGATAATATCTATCAGAAGAAATTGATAGGCGCTCAGGAAATTACAGGACCCCTTCTCATTGTGGAAGGTATCCAGAATGTCGGGTTCGGGGAAATGATCGAAATCGAGCAGGAAGGAATGAAAAGGCTTGGAAGAGTTCTTGAAGTCTCGGGGGACCGGGCTGTCTGTCAGGTCTTTGAAGGAACATCCGGGATAGATCGAGAAAAAGTGAGAATTAGGTTCACAGGAACTCCTATGAAGCTTCCTGTCTCTCTTGAAATGGTTGGGAGAGTCTTTGATGGTGTTGGGAGACCGATTGACGGTGGGGGCGAGGTTATGGCTGAATTTGAGCGGGATATAAATGGAGCGCCCTTGAATCCAGATGCAAGAGCATACCCCCACGAAAACATTATTACAGGAATATCAGCAATAGATGGAATCACAACTCTCATAAGGGGACAAAAACTCCCGATATTTTCCGGTTCTGGCTTGCCTCATAATGAGATAGCCGCCCAGATTGTCAATCAGGCAAAAATTGCAACTAAGGAGAATTTCAATATCATATTCGCAAGTCTGGGGATAAAAGCAGATACCGCTTCTTTCTTCCAGAGGAAATTCGAAGAAGGAGGAGCGATTGATCGTCTCATCACCTTTCAAAATCTTGCTGATTCCCCCACAATAGAGAGATTGATAACACCAAGGTGTGCTTTAACCGCTGCAGAATATCTTGCCTTTGATAAGGGAAGACATGTCCTTGTAATTCTAACAGATCTAACGAATTACTGTGAAGCCCTCAGAGAAGTTTCAACAGCAAGGGGAGAAGTCCCTTCAAGAAAGGGATACCCGGGCTATCTCTACAGTGACCTTGCAACCTTGTATGAGAGAACAGGAAGGGCAGAGGGAAAGAAAGGTTCTATAACCCAACTCCCTATTCTGACAATGCCAAACGATGATATCACACATCCAATACCAGACCTTACTGGATATATCACTGAGGGGCAGGTTGTTCTCTCAAGGGAGCTGCACCAGAAGGGTATTTATCCCCCAATTGATATCCTATCCTCTCTTTCTCGTTTGATGAAAGACGGCATAGGAGAAGGACAAACAAGGAAGGACCATCCAAATCTCTACAGTCAGTTATACGCTTCTTATTCAAGAGTCCAGAGAATCCGTTCCCTTGCTTCAATAATTGGAGAGGATGAATTATCTGAAACTGACAGAAGATATCTAAAATTCGGTGAAGACTTTGAAGTCAAATTCTTAAAACAAGATTCAAGAGAGGCAAGGAGAATTGAAGAAACCTTAGATATTGGCTGGGAAGTTTTAAGAGACATTCCTGAATCAGAGTTGACCAGGGTTTCCAAGAATGAGATCCAGGAATTCTGGAGAAAATAATGCCTACAGCACCAACTCAGAGCAACTTTCTCAAACTAAAAAAGCAGTTGGAGGTAGCAGAAGAGGGTTATAGCCTTCTTGACCAGAAGAGAGAGGTTATGATAATGGAACTGATGGACAATATTCGCGGTTATAAGAATATTGAAGAAGAGTTGACCCTGAAGTTAAAAGAATCTTATAGATTGCTGGAGGATGCATTTATCTCTACCGGCAGGGAAACTCTTCAAGACTTTTCCAGAGAGAAAGAGGTCTCCATTGATCTAAGGATGAGGTCTGTTATGGGAATTCCTGTTCCAGAACTCCTCATTGAGATTCCCGAATTAAGACCAGAGGTCTCACTCCTCTCCACCGATGAAAACTTTGACAAGGCAATTATTAAGTTCAGAGAGGTAATAGAAATTGTTGCAAAATGGGCTGCAAAGGAGGTTCTCCTATGGAGATTGGGAGCCGAAATTAACAAGACTCAAAAGAGGGTAAATGCCCTTGAAAATATTTTTATTCCCCGATATAAGGGAGAAATAAAAAGGATTGAAGAAGTTCTGGAAGAAGATGAGAGGGAAGAATTCTTTAGAAGAAAGAGATTAAAAGGAAGGGGGCAATAATAATGGAAAGAATTCTTTTATATATAGTTTCCGGAGAGCTGAGAACCTCCTGGAATAGGGCTATCGAACTCAGCAAAGCACTTTCTGCTACCTTATATGCTCTGTATATAGTAGACAAAGAAATTGTGAGAAAAATAGCAAGGCTAAAGGGAGACGGTGAAATAGACACGGCTGTAAAAATTGAAGAGGAGGGGTGGAAGTATCTCTACTATCTTGAAGAGATGGCAGTAGATTCCGGGGTAAAGACGGCTCTTTTTCTTGAAGAGGGAAATACCATTGATATCTTGAGATCATTCGTTCGGGAAAAAAACATCGATCTTCTCATTGTTGGTCACTCAAGGGAGCAAGGAATAGGGGGTAGGAAGGGTGAAAGAATAATCGAACAATTAGTTGAATATATACCCTGTCCGGTTCTCATTGAAAAAGAGGGAGGCTTTTAATGATTGAAGAATTCTTGGATGAGGATTTAATTCTTATTCTGGATAATGTTGAAGATAAGTTTACTTTGATAGAGAAGATGATTGATAAAGCATTGAGTAAAGGAATTATAATGACAAGGGAACCAATCCTGCACAAGATCAGAGAGAGAGAAGAATTGGAGAGCACGGGTGTGGTAGAGGGAATAGCCTTACCCCATGCAAGGACAGAAGCGGTAAAGGATCTTCTCCTTATGATAAGTGCAGTAAAAGAAGGAGTGGATTTTCAATCCCTTGATGAGAAACCTGTTCATATCGTTTTTCTTATTGTAGCTCCTGAGGAAGCTAAGAAAAAGTATATCCAGGTTCTCGCCAGAATATCAAGGATGTGCAGGGAGGAAGAATTCAGAACTGCTATAATGGAAGCTTCATCGCCCGAGGAAATCCTTAAGATAGTTAAAGAATTTGACCAATAAGGGGTTTACCCGTTATGAAATATTACGCAGACCTTCATATCCATTCAAAATACTCAAGGGCTACAAGTAAATCAATGGATTTACCTTCCATTGCAGAATCGGCAAAATACAAGGGAATTAATCTTCTCGGAACCGGAGACTTTACCAATCCTGGTTGGCTTTATGAGCTCGAGAAGAATCTAAAACCTACAGAAAGAGAAGGTATATATCGATATAATAACATAGATTTTATTCCCACTGCAGAGGTGAATAATATATATAACAACATGGGTGAAACAAAAAAGGTCCATTCACTTTTAATACTACCGAATTTCAAACTGGTGAGGAAATTTAATAAAGAAATTAGAAAGTTTGGAAACTTAGAATCTGATGGAAGACCCACACTTTCTCTAACTCTGAAAGAACTTGCGGAGATTCTCTTTTCCGTAGATCCTGATGCTATACTGATACCTGCACATCTCTGGACTCCCTGGTTTGGGCTATTTGGTTCAAAATCCGGGTTTGATTCTATTGAAGAAGCTTTTGGTAAATACAGTAAAAAGATCTATGCTATAGAAACAGGCCTATCATCCGATCCTCCAATGAACTGGTTACTATCCTCTCTTGATAATATAACGCTTGTTTCCAACTCGGATGCTCACTCCCCGATCAATATAGGAAGAGAAGCAAATTGTTTTTCAAAAAAAATTGATTATCCAGAATTATTAGAGATATTAAAAAAACAGGATTCAGAGAAGCTTCTATACACGGTTGAATTTTTCCCTGAAGAAGGGAAATATCATTACGATGGACATAGAAAGTGTGGTATAACTTTTCACCCTGAAAAATCAGAGGAGAATAACAACATCTGCCCTAAGTGTGGTTTCCCCTTGACCCTTGGTGTCCTACACAGAGTTTATTCCCTTGCAGATAGAAAGGAACCAAAAAAAGCTGGTAGAATCAGTTATAAACATCTTATCCCTCTACGGGAGATAATAGCAAATTCTATTGGTTTGGGAAAGAAAACCAAAACGGTCGAGGAGGTTTATCAAAAACTTACTTTATACTTTGGGAATGAATACAAAATATTACTTGATATACCCAAAGGAGACTTAATAAGATCAACTGATGAAAAAACCTCGCTATCGATTCTGAAAGTCAGGGAAGGGAAAGTTCAAATCCAACCAGGCTATGATGGCGTTTATGGTGTGGTAAGCATTCCTGATGAAAAAAACGAGAAAAAAAGAGAACAAAAAACTCTTTTCTGATGAAGAAGATATATGCACCCTGGCGATCTGAATATATAAAGAATCCCAGTGGTGAAGGTTGCATATTCTGTAAGGCTGCAGAATCCAAGGATGATAGAAAGTGGTTCGTTCTTTCACGGGGGGAACACTCCTTTGCAATGATGAATAGATACCCGTATACCAATGGCCATATAATGATTGCTCCTTATAAGCATACTGGAAATCTCCAGGAATTGAGGCTGTTCGAACTAAATGAACTTATGGAACTCCTACAAAGATGGCAGGCAGTTATAAGCAAGGCTATAAATCCTGATGGTTTCAATATTGGAATGAATATCGGGAGGACCGCAGGTGCAGGCTTTGAGGATCACCTTCATTTCCATTTAGTTCCAAGGTGGAGGGGTGATACAAATTTCATGCCTGTAGTTGCAGAGACAAAGGTTATCCCTGTCTCTCTTTTGGAAGGATATGCTTTACTGAAAAGCACCTATGAACAAGAATTCAAAGATTGAATGGATCTCCTTTCCAGCGAAGGAGCACCCCAGAAGGACAATCCTTGCCACATTGTTCATAGTTGGTCTTTCAATTACCCTTTATCTCCTCTACGGTCTCCTATATGGGCTACTTAGTATTCTCTTTCTCGGTGGTTCACTATTTCCTTATTATACTAAAACGAGATACAAACTTGATAAAGATGGGATCAAGATAAAAAAAAACTTCTACACTATTGAGAAAAAATGGAGCAGTTTTCGTTCCTACTATCCTGATAAAAATGGCGTGCTCCTGAGCCCATTTACTGTGCCTTCAAGGCTTGAAAACTTTCGTGGAATTTTTATTCCTTTTAGTGACAACAAAAAAGAAGTCTTTTCTTTTATAAAATCTATTTTAGGAAAAAAGAATTAAAATCGAAATTAAGGTTCTAAAACCCTTGAATCTCCTTCAGCTTTTTCTCGAGTATCTTATCAGGAACCTCTTGATATTTCGCAAATTGCATATGATGTACCCCTCTTCCACTCGTTAAGGAACGAAGGGTTGTAGCATATCCAAATAGGTTGGATAGTGGCACAAAACTTTCAATAGCTTCAACATCTACTCTGTGTTCAACTTTTTTTATCTCACCCCTTTTGGAATTCAGATCATCTAAAACTGTTCCAAAATAATCTTTTGGTATAGTTATTTCAACTCTCATAATGGGTTCTAAAAGAACTGGTTTTGCTTTTTTATATGCTTCCTTAAAAGCCTTTGATGCTGCTATTTTATAAGCAATATCCGAAGAATCTACCTCATGGTAGGAACCTCCTTTAAGTATCACCCTTCCGCCAGTAACCTCAAAACCTCCGAGACCTCCTGAATATCTTGCTTCCTGGATGCCTTCCTTTATTGCATTTATATACTCAGATGGAATATCATTTGGCGAGGCCTGATTTACAAATTTATACTCCTCACTTGGCTCCAGGGTAAGTATTACATGCCCGTACATTCCTTTTCCACCGCTCTGTTTAATAAATTTTCCTTCTGCGCTGGCTTTCTGCTTAATCGTTTCCTTATAGGAGACTCTAGGTGTGCTAATTCTTGCATTCACAGAAAATTCTCTCCTGATCCTTTCCATAATCACTTCGAGATGGAGTTCTCCCATACCGTATATTAAGGTTTCGCCTGTATCGGGATTCTTTCTTACTTTAAAGGTTGGGTCCTCTTCGTTCATTTTACGCAATGCAGAAACAAGTTTTTCCTGATCTGTAACGGTCCGCGGTGAAACACTTGTAAAAATGACAGGTTCTGGAATCCGAGGAGGCTCAAGGAGAATAGGATTTTCTATATCGGTTAGAGTATGACCCGTTGTAACTTCTTCAAAACCCCTAAAAGCAACAATCTCTCCTGCCTCCACTGATTCAACCTCTTCCATCTTATTGGCATGCATAAGTATAATTTTGTGGATTCTTTCCAATTTATTAGTGTTTACATTCAAGACCCTATCTCCACGATTAATTTTACCCGAGTAAATACGAACAAAAGCTAATTTGCCATGCGGATCGGTTATTATTTTAAAGACGAGGCCACTGAAAGGACCATTGGGCCTATTTTCTCTCTTCTCTTCTTCCCCGGTAATTGGATTTTTTCCAGTGGGAGGAGGAACATCCAGAGGAGAAGGCAGGTAATCCACTATACCATCCATAACCTTTTGAACCCCAAGATTCTTAAGGGCTGAACCACCCATAACAGGAAAAATGTTTGCTTTAATAGTTACTCTACGAATTGCTTCTCTTAAGAGTTCTGGCGATATTTCCTCCTCATCTAAGTACCTCTCCATTATCTCATCATCATACAAACTAACCCTATCTATAAGTTCTTCTCTCAACCCGAATGCTAGATCAAAGTATCTCTCTGGTATGGATATTTGCTCATACTCAACTCCTTTCTCGTCTTTCCATATCCACCCATTCATTTCCACAAGATCAATCATACCTTTTAACTGATCGCCTTTAAAGAGAGGAAAACTAATAACCAGTGGAGTTGCCTTAAGCCTATCTTCCATCATCTCCACCGTCCGAAAGAAATCTGCGCCCTGCCTATCCAGTTTATTTACAAATGTGATCCTGGGTAAATTGTACCTATCAGCCTGTCTCCATACGGTCTCTGATTGTGCTTCAACCCCTTCTACGCCGCTGAATACCACAACTCCCCCATCCAGAACCCTTAAGGTCCTTTCAACCTCCACTGTAAAATCGACATGTCCAGGAGTATCAATTATATTCAACTTCTTGCCCTTCCAGAAAACTGTGGTAGCTGCTGAGGTAATGGTAATACCTCTTTCTTTTTCCTGATCCATATAATCCATCACCGTGGAACCTTCATCTACCTCTCCCATCCTGTGAACTCTTCCACTATAGTAAAGAATTCGCTCCGTAAGGGTTGTCTTCCCGGCATCGATATGAGCCATTATGCCAATATTTCGAATATCAGGGATATCTACTCTTTTTCTTAGATTAAAAAATGGTTCCATCTGAATGCCAGACGAAAAGAAATTCTCTTTAAAACACCTACCAACCAAAATGAGCAAAGGCCTTATTGGCTTCCGCCATCCTGTGGGTATCTTCTTTCTTCTTATATGCCTGACCTTCTTTTCTCGAAGCTGCTATTAGTTCATTACAGAGGCGTTCTCTCGTTGTATATTCACCTCTATTCTTAACGGCTTGAATTATCCATTTAATGGCAAGAGAGACCTTTCTACCAGACCGTACCTCCACCGGAACCTGATAAGTTGCACCTCCAACCCTTCTCGGACGTACCTCAACCATGGGTTTCACATTATTTATTGCTTTATTAAAGATATCTATACCCTCTTTTCCAGACCTTTCAGTTATATCATCTAAAGCTTGATAGAAGATCTTCTCTGCCACACTTTTCTTGCCTTCCTTCATAAGGTTGTTTATAAATTCAGAAACAAGTTCGGAGTGGTATTTATAATCCGGGGAAATTTCCCTTTTAGGAGCTCTTCTTCTCCTCGCCATTAATCCTCCTTTGGCTTCTTTGTCCCGTAACGCGATCGACTCTGCCTGCGATCCTCCACTCCTGCTGAGTCGTAGACTCCTCTCACTATATGGTACCGAACTCCGGGGAGATCCTTGACTCTTCCTCCCCTTACGAGGACTATCGAGTGTTCCTGCAAACTATGACCTTCACCAGGTATATAAGCAGTAACGACTTTCCCATTTGAGAGACGCACTCTTGCCACTTTCCTCAAAGCTGAATTTGGTTTTTTTGGTGTTGTCGTATACACCCTGAGACAAACACCTCGTTTTTGTGGGCTTCCTTCAAGAGCAGGTGATTTTGTCTTCTTTTTACCCTTCTTCCTGCCTTTCCTTACCAACTGATTAATTGTAGGCATAAAAACCTCCTAAGCTCTTTTTGCCTCTTCTGTTTCTTCTTTTCTATATTTCAACTGGATTTTTTCAAATTCCCTGAACCCCGTGCCAGCTGGAATCTTTCCTCCTATTATAACATTTTCCTTTAGACCTCTAAGGTGGTCTACTTTTCCCTCCACTGCAGCATTTAATAGGACCCTGGTTGTATGCTGGAAGGATGCTGCTGCTATTACAGAATCAACAGAGAGAGCTGATCGTGTAATACCGAGAAGCAGAGGATTGAAGGTTGCAGGTTGTCCGCCTTCTTGGGTAACCTCTTTATTCACTTTTTTAATTCTTCCCATGTCAACCACCTGACCCTCGAGAAATTGTGTATCACCACCATCGGCTATCTTCACCTTTTTAAACATCTGGCGAACAATAATACCTATATGCTTATCATCAATCTTGACACCCTGCATTCTGTAAACCTCTTGAATCTCATTCAAAAGATATTGTTGTGCTGTTATAACTCCCTTTACGCGAAGAATATCCTGGGGGTCAATAAATCCTTCACAGAGTCTATCACCCGCTTTAACCTTATGTCCTTCATGAACCATCAAATACTTCTCGTATGGAATCTTATATTTTCTTCTCTCCTTGTTAGATTCCACATAAATTTTCCTTTTACCACGGGAGACCTCTCCAAAATGGACAATTCCATCTATCTCAGAAATTATAGCTTTTTCCTTTGGAGTCCGTGCCTCTACTAAAGCCTCCACTCTTGGTAGTCCTCCAGTAATATCTTGAGTCCTTGCAATATCTCGTGGTTTCTTAGCCAATAGATCCCCTACTCCCACTTTGGCCCCATCCTCAACGAAGAGATAAGAACCACTGGGAATTGGATAGGCTCCAACTTTTTTATTATTAGATTTGATTTCAATCGTAGGCAAGTATTTACTCCTTCCTCCATATACAACCATTTGCTGCTTCTTACCTGATTCATCCACCATTTCTTTGAGCGTTATACCTCCCTGGATATCAACAAATTTCACGGACCCCTTCTGCTCTGCTATTATTAGATTAGAATAGGGTTCATACTCAAAAAGGGTATCTCCTTCTTTAACCTTCCTACCATCTTGAACCTCAAGTGTTGAACCATAAGGAACTTTATATTTTAATCTTCCATCGCTGTAAATTAAATGAATAGCGGTATTTCTCGAGAGAACCACAGGAGGCTTCCCCTCTCTCTTTTCAAAAATAAGACCTTCCGAGAACTGAATCTTCCCACCTTTTGGTGCCTTCTGAGATGACTCTTCTGCTACACCGGAAGCAATTCCCCCCACATGGAATGTTCGAAGCGTCAACTGGGTCCCTGGTTCACCAATTGATTGAGCAGCGACTATTCCTACTGCCGTCCCTTTCTGGACCAATCCTCCTGTAGAGAGGTCTTCACCATAACACTTCTGGCATATACCACTCTCCGATTCACAGGTGATAACTGAACGAATCTTAACGGTTTCAACGCCTGCTTCCTCTATCTCTTTACTAACCTCCTCCGTAAGCCATTCTCCTGCTGGAATCATAATTTCACCTGTTAATGGGTGAATTACATCATCTGCCGTATAAGCACCTTCTATCCTATCGCTTAATGGTTCTACAACTTTGCCACCTTCTACAAGAGCCGATACATCAACACCCATCACTGTTCCACAATCCTCTTCAGTGATAACAACCCCCTGAGCCACATCTATCAATCTTCTTGTCAGATAACCCGCTTCAGCTGTCTTTAGTGCTGTATCAGTTAAACCTTTCCGAGATCCATGAGAAGAAATGAAGTATTCCATCTCATTTAATCCTTCTTTGAAAGAATGAAGGACAGGTGTTTCTATAATCGCCTGGTGTGAAAGTTTTTTCTGGGGCTTAGCCATAAGACCTCGAAAACCAGAAAGCTGTCTAATCTGGTCCATATTCCCTCTTGCCCCAGAAGTTGACATCAGATGGATTGGATTGAAACCTTCTTTGTCTTTATACAAAGCTTCTTCCAAGTATTTTTCAGTCTCTTCTGTTGCCTTCGTCCATGCGTCAATAACCATATTGTACCTCTCGCCCTCGGTAATGACACCCTTTACTTTATGTTGTTCTTCAGCTTGCCTTACTTTCCGATGTGCATTTTCAATGATTTCTTCTCTCTCCTTTGGAATAATCATATCATCCACCCCGAAAGTTAGACCCGAACGAGTTGCGTATTCAAATCCCAGAGTCTTGATCTCATCGAGGAGCTCAGCGGTTTTATCCATCCCAAATTTTTTATAACACTTAAGGATTATTTCCTGCAGCCCTTTACTATCCAGAGCTTCGTTTACCCATCTCAGGGGTTCAGGGACAATTTCATTAAAGATTACTCTACCAACAGTCGTCTCAATCCATTCTCCTTTGTATTCAAATCTTATCCAGTCATGGAGACCCAAAATTCCCTCTTCATAAGCGAAGATGGCCTCATTCATATTCCCATAGAAGTGTTTGATTTTTTTCTCCTCAAAGGGCTCTTTTGTAAGATAATAAATGCCAATCACAATATCCTGGGTTGGAACCATTAAAGGTTTGCCATTAGCAGGGGAAAGGATGTTTCGGGAAGACAACATAAGAAAATAACTTTCCAGTTGTGCAGAAGGAGAAAGAGGAACATGGACAGCCATCTGGTCACCATCAAAATCAGCATTGAATGGAGGACAGACCATTGGATGAATCCTAATTGCATTTCCTTCTACAAGTTTGGGTAAGAACGCCTGGATTGAAACCCTATGCAAGGTGGGCGCTCTGTTTAACAAAATTGGATAGCCACGAACAACTTCTTCTAATAGATCCCAGGTTTTCGGATCGTCTGTTTCCAGTATCCTTTTCGCCTGTCTAATTGAATCTACCGCACCTTTTTCCTCCAGCTTCTTTATTATGAAGGGCTTAAATAATTCCCTGGCCATCTCTTTGGGTAAGCCACATTCGTATAATTTTAGAGTGGGATCTATGGTTATAACGGATCTCCCGGAATAATCCACTCTCTTTCCTAAAAGATTTCTTCTGAATCTGCCTCTTTTCCCCTTTAGGGAATCAGTAATAGACTTAAGGGGTCTATTCCCTCTCCCTTTGATAGGACGATTTATTTGCGAATTATCCAGAAGGGCATCTACGGATTCCTGAAGCATTCTTTTTTCATTTCTTAGTATTATTGGAGGAGCGTCAATATCAATCAGATTCTTAAGTCTATTATTTCTTGTGATCACTCTCCTGTAAAGGTCATTGACGTCAGAGGTAGCAAATACACCCCCTTCAAGTGGGACAAGGGGCCTTACATCAGGGGGAATAACAGGAAGGACCCTTAAAATCATCCATTCTGGTTTATTCCCTGACTTCAGAAAAGATTCTACCACAAAAAGTTTCTTTGATAATCTCTTCTTTTTGTGTTTAGAACCCTTATTCTTTATTTGTGCCCTTAGTATCTTAGAGGTTGCATCAAGATCTATCTCCTTTAGTAGATCATAGATTCCCTCAGCCCCCATTTTTGCCGTGAAACCACCATGATATTCCTCCTGGAATTTCTGGTATTCATCACTTGTGAGTATTTGGCCCGTCTTAAGTGGATATTCATTAGGCTCAGTTACTATACAGGATTCATAATACAAAACTCTCTGAAGTTGAGGTTTTGTTAAATCGAGCAGAGTCCCAACTATAGAGGGATTAACTTTATAGAACCAGATATGAGCTACAGGGACCGCTAACTCAACGTGTCCCATCCTCTCCCTTCGCACACTGGACTTTGTCACTTCGACCTTACAGCGTTCACATATGTGCCCCTTATATTTAGGACCCTTGTATTTTCCACAGTTACACTCATAATCTTTCACTGGTCCAAAAATTCTTTCACAGAATAGACCTCCCATCTCAGGTTTCTGGGTTCTGTAGTTGATGGTTTCTGCTTTCTTAACTTCTCCATGGGACCAGGAGAGGATCTTTTCGGGATACGCCAGAGAGAATCTTATTAGACCAAAATCTCTGGGTAAATTTTCCCTAAATTCCCATGCATTAAATTTCATATTTTTCCTCCTCATCTTCTTTAAGGAGTTCAACATTCAACCCCAAACCTTGCAATTCCTTGACGAGAACATCAAAAGAGGTTGGCAACCCAGGTTCCGGGAGCATTTCTCCTTTAACGATTGCTTCGTACGCCTTATTTCTACCCTCTACATCATCTGATTTAATAGTAAGCATCTCCTGGAGGGTGAGGGCAGCCCCATAACCCTCAAGAGCCCACACTTCCATCTCTCCAAATCTTTGACCGCCATACTGGGCTTTTCCACCAAGAGGCTGCTGAGTGATAAGAGAATAGGGCCCTGTGGCTCTTGCATGATGTTTGTCTTCGATCATATGGTATAGTTTCATCATATACGCATAACCAATTGTGATCTCTTGATCAAATGGCTCACCTGACCTTCCATCGTAAAGTCTGACCTTCCCGTTTTCAGGAAGGCCAGCCTTCCTCAGGAGTTCTTTGATCTTCGGAACAGGAACTCCTTCAAAAACAGGACTTCCAACCATCATATTAAGTTTATGAGCAGCCCAGCCAAGGTGGGTTTCCAAGATCTGACCCACATTCATTCTGGAGGGAACTCCAAGGGGATTAAGAGCTACATCAACTGGCCTTCCATCTCCTAAATAGGGCATATCCTCCTCAGGAACTATTCTTGCCACAACACCTTTGTTACCATGCCTTCCAGACAACTTATCTCCTATAGAAATCTTCCTGCGTTGCCCGATATAAACTTTGACCAATTTATTAACACCAGCTGATAGCTCATCACCTCTCTCGGTAATTGAAAGAGCATCCATATGTTTTTTTTCTAATCTCTCAATCGCATAATTAGTTTCTTTAATAAACTTTTGAACCCTTTCATAACCTTTTAGTTCTTTCCATTGATCTAACTTCTTTATATGTTTCTCTTTGAATTTCTGGTTGCGTCGCAATAGAAGCCTTTCGGTTTTCTTTTCAGTCTTTTTATCTTTTTCTATGATATACAGAGTCTCTTTTGCCTTTTTCCCAATAAGTTTGTCCCGAATAATAGATAATCTCCTTTTCTTCAGCTCCCTGATTCTCGTATCGTATTCTTCCGCAATTCTGTCTAATTTATCCTTGCGTGCTTTCCTTTCAAGAATTACAGAGCCTATCACTACACCATGAACTCCAGATGGAACCCTGAGTGAGGTGTCTTTTACATCCTCTGCTTTCTTTCCAAATATAGCCCGAAGCAATTTTTCTTCGGGGGTTAGTTCTGTTTCACCCTTGGGTGAAACTTTTCCTACGAGTATATCACCTTCTCTAATCGCCGCGCCGGTTCTAACTATTCCCTCGCTATCCAGGTTAGCCACATCTTCCTCGGAGACATTTGGTATTTCACTTGTCGTCTCTTCAGGTCCCAATTTTGTACCTCGAACCTCACAGGTATATTCCTCAATGTGATAGGATGAGAATGTATCTTTTTTAAGAAGTCTTTCAGAAATTACAATAGCATCCTCGTAGTTCCATCCAAAATAAGGAATGAATGCTACTAGAACGTTTTGCCCTAACGCAAGTTCTCCATGGTCGGTTGCAGCTCCGTCAGCTATAATGTCTCCTTTTTTTACCTTTTGACCCTTTTCAACTATAGGTCGCTGATTTATACAGGTGTTCTGATTGGTTCTTTCGAATTTCTTAAGGTGATAAATATCATAAGGTTCAACCGCCAATTCCTTATTTGTTTTTATCCAGATCTCATCTGACGTTACCTTATGGACTACTCCATTCCTTTTTGCAACTACCACTGCACCTGAGTCTCTAGCTGCCTTTTTTTCCATCCCAGTTCCAACAAGTGGAGCTTCAGGCTTTATAAGAGGAACTGCCTGGCGTTGCATGTTTGAGCCCATTAATGCTCTGTTTACATCATCGTGTTCTAAAAAAGGTATGAGTGAAGAAGAAACGGAAACAAGTTGTTGAGGAAGGAAATCTACATAATCAACTTCCCCTCTTTTTACCAATGGATAGGAGTCTTTTCTTCTTGCAACTACATATTCTTCCACAATTTTATTATTCTTATCCACTTTTAGATTTGCAGGAGCTATTGTGTACTGATCCTCTACATTAACATCAAGATATTCAACTTTGTTGGTAATCACCCCATTTTTGACCTTCCTATAGGGTGTTTCAATAAAACCATCTTCGTTAACTCGTGAAATGGATGCGAGTGATGCAATCAATCCGATATTTGGTCCCTCAGGAGTTTCAATAGGACAAATACGGCCATAATGAGAATAATGAACATCTCGGACTGCAAAGCCTGCTGTATCACGAGTTAAACCTCCGGGACCAAGAGCGGATAGTCGTCTTTTGTTTGTAAGTTCTGCCAGGGGATTTGTCTGATCCAGAAACTGGGAGAGTTGACCCGTTGCAAAGAACGAATTTAAAACTCCTACGATCTGCCTTGTATTTATCAATTCTTTGGGAGTTATATTCTCATTCTCTGAAACAATCATCCTTTCTGTGATGGTCCTAACCATTCGACTTAGCGCAATCCTGAATTGATTTTCCAGTTGTTCCCCAACAGTCTTGACCCTTCTGTTACCAAGGTGGTCTATATCATCCTCCCCCCTCTTCCCGTTTGCTAACTCCATCAAACCTTTAATTGTGTTTAAAAAGTCTAATGGAACAAGGGCTAGTTCTTCTTCGTCCACTTTCTCGTTTAACTTTCTGTTTAGAACGTGCCTGCCTACCCTAGAGAGATTAAATTTCCTTGAATCGAAGAAGGAAGAATGGAAATAATCCTTTGCTATCTTTAAGCTTGGTGCATCAGTGCCTCTGAGATAGCGATAGATCTGAAGCAATGCTTCTCTTCCATTCTTTGTCTTATCCTTCTGAAGCGCATTCAGTAAATATGCAGGAGAGTTCTTTTCAACTCCAGAAAGAACTGAAATACGCTTAATTCCAGCAGATTTTAATTCCTCTATTTTACCTCCGTCTAACTTATCTCCAGATTGAGATAAAACCTCACCTGTTTCTTCGGCTACAATATCCTTTGCAAAATATTTCCCCAGAGCATCCTCATCTAATTTAATCTCCTTGGAATCAAAGAAAAGAGAAAGGATATCTCCCTTAGTGTTCCATCTACCTTCTACTTCCTTAATCCTTTCGTCTATTTCGTGAATCCTTGTGATTAATTTCTCCTTATAACCCTCTTCTCCCAGACGATGGAGGAGTGTTTTTCTCTCTTCCTCCAGTTCTTTAATGTCTTCAAGGCATCCCAAAGCCTTTATAAGGATTGTAATGGAAAAATTGCGTCTTCCATTGAGGTTGGTTTTCATAGCCTCGTTGAGTTTTATACTGAATCTAAGCCAGGAACCACGATCGGGTATTATTTGTGCTGTGTATTTGCTCCTAACTTCATCGATTTTCTCTTCCTCAAAATAAACCCCTGGAGCGCGATGTAGTTGTGAAATTATGACCCTTTTATTACCATTGATAATGAAATCACCTCGCTCGGTCATTATGGGGATGTTAACAAGAAATACATCTTGTTCTAATGATTGCTTTACTTCTCTTATAGGTTCAAAATCATCTATCTTCTCCGAGATAAGAGATTCCTCGGGTTCTTCATACTCAATGAGCCTAAAACGTCCATAAAGAGGGGCAGAATAGGTGAGCTCTTTTTCTGTTGCTTGTTCAGGTGTATATCTTGGCTCTTCAATGTAATAGTAAAGATATTCCAGTTTATACCTTCCGTGAATATCCTCTATCGGAAATGCCTCCCGAAAAACTGACTCCAACCCCCTATTGGGACGATTTTCTGGATCGTCATTATATTTCCACTGAATGAATCTCTCAAAAGAATCTCTCTGCACCGATAAAAAGCTAGGAAGATCAAAGTCGAGTTTATCCAGTTGAGTGCGTTTACTCAAATCCCAAAAAAACTTTCTTTTAGAGGTCAACAATTTACCTCCTTTTGTAGAAGTTTAAAATACTACTAATAAAAGGAATTCAAGCTCCTGATTTTTCCTGGTATCAAAACCTATCGATTCCAATAAGTAGAGTGAACATTTGGTTTGTTACTTTAATTCTACTTCACCGCCTGCCTTTTCAATGGTTGATTTTATCTCTTCGGCCTTCTCTTTCGAGATTCCTTCCTTCAACACTGCTGGAGCAGATTCAACGAGTTCTTTGGCTTCTTTTAGGCCTAAAGAGAGCATAGACCTTACTTCTTTTATCACAGAAAGTTTACTGTCACCGAAGGATTTAAGGAGCACATTGAACTCGGTCTTTTCTTCGGCAGCGGAAGCTACTTCAGCTCCACCAGGTTGAACCACAGGGGCAACTGCGGTTACACCAAATTTCTCTTCCATTTTATCAACCAATTCTTTTAACTCAAGAATATTCATTTCTCCAATTAAATCAATAACTTTCTCGGCTTTTTTTGATAATTTTACTTTTCCAGCCATTATTCCTCCTTTCGTTTCGCTATCTCTTTTAAAACAGATATTAACTTTCTTGGTAAATTAGAGAGTATAAATATCATTTTGTTTAACGGTGAATAAAGGGTGTTTAAGAACATTCTGTGCAATTCTTCCTTTGATGGAATCGATGCTAACTTTGAAAAGCCCTTCTCATCAAAAATCTCACCTTCAAGATACCCGCCATTAACTCCGGGTTTATCTTCCTCTTCCTTGAAATCAAAAACTATCTTAAGAGGTAGAATAGGGTCATCGTATCCAAAGATTATTGCCACAGGACCTTCGACGAACTTACTGAGATTATCAAGTGAATGTTCTTTCAGGGCTTTTCGAATCAATCTATTCTTAAAAACTTTCATCTCAGCGTCTTCTTTTTCTAGATTTCTTCTGAGTTCATTCATCTGTGAAGCTCCAAGCTCCAAAAAGTTTGTAAAGAATATTGAATTCGCCCTATCAATTTTATCCTTTATCTCTTTAACGATTTCTTTCTTTTCTTTAATCCCCATAACTAACTCCGCCCAACTATTTCGTTTCTTACATAATTAATATCAACCTTTATGCCAGGACTCATAGTTGTAGAGAGGGTTATTCCACGGAAATATTGACCACTTGCGGAAGCTGGTTTAAGACTCCAGATCTTCCTTATTACTTGGATGAAGTTATCATAGAGTTTTTCCACCTCAAAAGAGGCCTTTCCTATTGGAATGTAGAGATTCCCGCCTCGATCCGCCTTGAAATTTATTTTGCCCTTTTTTACTTCTCTTACTGCTTCCCCTATATCCTGTCTAACTGTTCCGTTTTTGGGTGTTGGCATCAAGCCTCTGGGTCCAAGGGTCCTACCCAACTTCCCAATCTTTGGCATCATTTCTGGAGCAGCAATAATAGTATCACATTCAAGCCATCCGCCCTCTATTTTTTTAATAAACTCATCTCCTCCGACCCAATCGGCTCCCGCTTTTTCGGCTTCTACCTGTAATTCTCCTTCTACAAGGACGAGAACCTTTCTTTCCCTACCACTGCCATGAGGAAGAACCACTGAACCTCTCACCATCTGGTCGGATTTTCTGGGATCTATCCCGAGTTCCAAAGCTACCTCAACTGTTTCGTCAAAGTTGGCAGAGGCTAATTTTCTTGCCACATCGACTGCTTCCTTTGCTTTGTATCTTTTACCCTTATCGTAAGAGTTTCGAAGTTCTTCATATCTCTTGCTTCGTTTCATTTTTTTCCTTCCTCAATAAGTAATCCCATTGAATATGCTGAACCTTCAATCACCTTCATAGCCTTATCTATATCATTGGTGTTTAAGCTATCAAGTTTCAATTCTGCTATTTCTCTAATTTGCTTCCTTGTAACCGTTGCAACTTTAGTTCTATTCGGCTCCCCTGAACCTTTTACAATTCCAGCTGCTTTCTTAAGTAAGAAAGAAGTGGGAGGGTTTTTCATTATGAAATCGAAAGAATTATCATGATATACAGTTATCACTACAGGAATAAGATCATCCCCCTTATCCTTGCTTCTTTTGTTAAATTGGTTGCAGAACTCCATAATGTTGACTCCGTATTGTCCAAGGGCTGGACCAACAGGGGGTGCAGGAGTAGCCTGGCTTGCTTGAATCATCAATTTGACCTTGGCTTTTTTTCTTTTTGGCATCTTTCCTCTAAATTAATTCCACTTGATTATAACTAATCTCAACCGGAGTTGATCGTCCAAAAACTGTGACCATTACAGTTAACCGTTCCTTTTTTCTGTTTAACTCTTTTATTATCCCGTTAAAATCGGTAAATGGGCCATCAATTATCCTTATCGTTTGCCCTATCATAAACTGTGTATCGCTCACTTCTTCCACAGTCCCCATAAGTTCTAGTATTTTCTCCGCTTCCTCGTCTAAAATAGGCTGGGGAGATTTCTTACCCAAGAAACCCATTAATCTAGGGGATTCTGTGATAAGTTGCATAACATTTTCATCTTCAACTGCGTGGATTAGAATATACCCGGGATACAATTTTTTTTCCTTATTACGTATCTCCCCTTCACTATCTCGAACTTTAACCGTTCTTTCCGGCACAATGATCTTATCAATCATGTCCTCTATATGCCTCCGTTCTCTCTCCTCTTCAAGGTATTTGCTCACCTTTTTTTCATAGCCTGTAAAAACATGCACAATAAACCACCTATATTCCTTATTCAAATCCATAATTCCTACCCGAATAACCTCATAAACACATGGGAAAATAACAGGTCAAGCACCCATATCACTCCGGAAAGAAGAATAGAAACCACAATTACAATTCCTGTGGAAGTCCAAATTTCATTCCTCTTTGGCCAGGAAACTTTAGACAATTCCTGTCTTGACTCTTTAAAAAAGGTAATTATTTTCCCAATCATTAATTTCCTCCAAAACAGGCCTGGGAGGACTCGAACCCCCAACCCCCGGATTTGGAGTCCAGTGCTCTAACCAGTTGAGCCACAGGCCTAAACCTCTTTATGAAGTGTATGTTTTTTGCAACGAGGACAATATTTATTCAATTGCAGTTTACTTCGCTCATCCTTTTTTCTCGTTGTCGTGTAATTACGAGACTTGCACTCGCTGCATTCCAGTCTTACAATTATACGCAATGCATCACTCCACTATTTCCGTTACAACTCCTGCCCCAACAGTTCTTCCACCTTCCCTTATTGCAAACCTGAGTTCCTTCTCCATTGCTACCGGATAAATTAACT